>Ga0257106_1000161_pt1 | contig 42076 bp, 24 predicted proteins | sample LP_taG_3_FD_190177 | JGI IMG/M metagenome (GOLD analysis project Ga0257106, IMG submission 190177) | Marine microbial communities from Northeast Subartic Pacific Ocean, Canada - LP_J_2011_P26_10m | ecosystem: Environmental > Aquatic > Marine > Oceanic | place: Canada: Northeast Subartic Pacific...
TAATATAATCACCTTCCATTTCTCGTGTGGTTTCTTCGCGTAATACAAATCCCCATCCTCAGAAGCGCATTTAAACGTTAATCCATCTTTCGAATACGACTCGATTCCTTCTTTTTTCAAATCCACGCCGTCGATTAACTCTCTTCGCGTAAAATTATACAACTCGTGGTTCCCGATGGTAAATATCCAGTCGCGGCACGCACTCCGATCTAAAATATGCATCACGTCCGCCAATTGCCGTCGGCCTTCCGACAACGGTTTAAACGAATCCGTTTGGAAATCAAACGCGCACTGGTGGTCGATGATGTCCCCGTTGTGGACGATGAAATCAATTCCCGGCGTCTTTGCGGATCTCGCGCCGCCAGTCGTAGTGTTGTTTAGGGTGGTGGTATCCTCCTCGAGTTGATGGTGCAAATTGAAGTGCTCCACCGCGTTCCTGGCGACGTTCAAAGCGTTTCGGTACCTCCGAACTTGCGACCCGCTGAAATTCGTCCGGTCGTCCGTGTCGCAGTACTGAATGTCCGCCAGTAATCCGAATTTAAACAACGGAGGAGGATGAGAAGAAGACGAAGGATTTTTCCCGGAAGTGGATGCTTTATCTGTTTTGTCCGACGAACATCTCGCCGGTGCTTTCAGATGATGATGATTACGACGATCCATGACAAAACGTCGTCGTCGTGAGATGGTATGTGTTCTTTTTTTGCTGTTTGTGGCAGTATTTGAGAGCGCGTGAATGCGTTTTACGGTCGATGATGTTATCTGGGTGGTTGTTTCCCACGTAGTTGCGAAGGATTTCGCAGAGAATGCAAATCGCATGCTTTTTTGTGAGGGAGATGAGTCAAAGGAAAATGGTAAAATTAAACGCTTCTTTAATCTCTCTCTCTCTCTCTCTCTCTCTCTACCTACCTACCTACTAACCTGCGAATGATAATAATAATACTCCTCGTCGGAAGAAGAATCGTCTTTTTTTTTCGTGTCGTCGTCGTCCGAGGAGTCGTGGAAGACGTACCTGTCCCAGGTGCGCATCACCGGCGCGAGGCCCGGTAACTCGTCGAAAATCTCCGCGTATCCGCTCAAGATTTTGTGGCCATCGACGACTTGAATGACTTCTTCTTCTTCTTCTTCTTCTTCTTCCTCCTCTTCTCTATACTCTTTCGCGTCGTTTTCGTTCGCGTCTCTGGAGACGAATCGTAAGGCGTCTTGTTCGAACTCGAAGGTGTATTTGTCTTCAAAATTCCACGCGTCGTACTCTTCTTGCTCCTCCGGAAGATGGAAAAGTGGCTCGTCGATGATGCGCGTGCGCATGATGCCGCACATCGGACACTCTTGGCAGAGCACTTCTTCGAGCTTTTCCACCGCGGATTCCGCGGTGTGACCAGTGGCTGTTTTTGGAGGCGGCCCCCACAGTTTGACTTTCGGCTTCAAACGAATCGGGAGTGGGATTTTGAGACATTTCATCAACGAGAGGCACTGATTGCGTTCGTCGTCGAGCATTAACGGCAACGCCTCGCGGAGCAAGCAGGCGCAATGGAACGCGTGCGTACACGGAAATGCGTAGAACGGGGCCAATTTAGCACAATCCGAGGAATCCGGGACCTTACCGTTACGCAGGACTGGTTTTTTGCACGTCGCGCACGGCTCCTCTGCGTCGATTTCTAAATCTTTCGATTGAATTTGACGCACTTGTTCGCGCACGAGCGCGGTGATTTCACTGTCTCGTTCGATGTCTTTCTTCATCGTTTCGATGGCATTTTGGTACTTGTGCAACGCTTCGAGAACGGCGTCGCGAACGGCATCGATTTTCGTGAAATCAGGGAGTAACGGGAGGATGTCTTCCACGCCGAGAATTCTAGTGGCGTTGTCCTTCTCCGCTCCTTGTTCTCCCGATTGTTGTTCGCGAACGTTGTTATCTTTGGTCGTCTCCTTGAGAAATTTCAAAGCTACTTTGACTTTTTGCTCGACGAGCGATTCTTTGTTTACATTCTCTTTCGAATCAGGAGGTGCGCAATTATCGATGACGTGCTTCGCGATCTCCAACCAAAGCGTCTTGCGTCTCAAATGCGCGGTTTCTTCGCGCTCGATTTCAGAGTCGCTCTCTCCCTCGTCGCTAGTATCCTCATCCTCATCCTCATCCTCGCTGCTCTCGTCTTCATCGCTTTCGTGTCTAATCGCCAGTTTCTTTTGCATCTCCTTCAATAACAAAGAGGTTTTACTCTTCTTATTGCCAACACCACCGCTACCACCAAAATATGCGTGATTGATGCCACCGTCGAAATCGTACGAGTTTGAGACTGGCGCGTCGGCGATGGTCTTCGCCAACTCGACGTCGTTCCCGTGCTCCAACGCAGCTCGTATGGCTTCTTCGTACTCTTTCAACAAACAGTGCAGAAATGCGACGCATTTATACGCGACTTTTTTATCCATGCGCGACTCGAGTAACGTCAACGCGTATCGCGGGTCGTAATACGCGAACTGATTCTTCTTGGTGTTGTTCCCGGTGGCGTTCGCCACGGCAACTTCGAAAAAGTTTTCCTCTCTCGTACCGAACGATTCCACTTCTTCCGATCTCACCGCTTCTCTCAAATAACTTTCCAACTCTTGAAACAAGTCCTCTCGAAACCCGTTCGCTAAAGATTCCACGTACAACGTCGTCAATAAGTTGTGACTGGCTAAATCTCTCGCGGCTAACGAGGAGACATTCGGTTCCGCGCACGCTCTTCGCAAGTATCGAATCGCATTTTCCACCGCACTTTCATCTTTCGACCCGACGAATGGCGTGAAGGCATACAGAACGCGCTTTGGTTCCACCCTCCTCGTGCCTTGTCGGATTAAGAAATCCGTCGTTTTCTCCGGATTCAATTCGAAACACTTTTCGATCGAATCGCAAATTAACTCCGACGGCACCTCGACATTCGCCAACGCGTCCAAAGTCAAATCGATGTCTCGCTTTTCGTCGAGGAAGTAAGCGATGACTTTTTCATGTTCGCCTTGCGCGGACGCGAAAGAAACTTCGAGATCGCGATCGCTAGTTTTCTCTATTTTTCTCTTCGTCAGCTGCGTGTCGATATCTCGCTTAAATTGGCGAAGGAAAGCGACAAATTTTAAGCGCGTTTCCAAGACGTATTTGCCTTTCTCTTCGGCTCTTTGAATAGCGCTCAGATGTAAATCGACCAGGAAGTTTGCAATCATCGAGCGTTTCGCAGCATCTTCGTCAACGGCAGATTTTTGTTGAGCATTCTTGTTGTCTTTGCCTCCTCCATCGACATTTATGTTACTACCGCTTTTCTTCGCGGCGCCTTTACCGCCGCTCGTCTCGGATTTGCCGCTCCCGATACCGGAAACCAAAACACCGCCGCCCGGGAGAAGCGCGACTTTATTCAGCTTTTCATACCTTCCGACGCAATACACGATTAAACCATGTAATGACCCGACGTCTTTAAATTTCTTAGCGATGCGTTCAAACGGTACCATCTCTTCGCATTGCGCCCACGCTTGACCGGCGAGTTCGTACTCGCGATCTTTGAACGCTTTTTCCGCTTTGGTTTTAAAAATTTCAAATCGTCGTCGCGCGTCCATACCGACGCATTGTAACGCGCGCTTAAACTCATTGCGTTCGCAGTAGTATCTCCAAGCATCTCTCGCTTCGTCTCTGGAAGCGATTTCGGATAGATCGCCGTTATCGGTGCACAAATACGAAACGCCCGTGATATCGTCCGTGGCGCAAAAGACGACTTTAGAGGCGATTAAGCTTTCTCGGGTAACTATACCGTCCGCGGTTTCATCCAAACGTAAGAGCTGAGCTAATTCACCGGTGAGTCTGGATATGCACGCAATTCTATCCGCATACGTCAACACCGCGTGGTGATCGGTAAGTGCCAAACCTATTGGAGAAGAATCTTCTTTTTTACGCAAAGCGTTCTTCGTGGGAAACGGCAGCAACGAGTGATCTCGGAGTAACTTTGCCTGGTTGTCCGTTTCCTTCGCCGACGCGTCTGCGGATCCAGCGTACACTCCCGCTCCAGTGAGCCACGCAAACACGATCTCTTCAGTGGACACGTTTCGTTTCGTCGCTAAAGATGAAGTCGACGCTCGCACGGGCATGCGCACCACCGGTTCGAGAAGCGCTTGGTTTTCGCTCTTTTTCAACTCATCAAAGAAGTGTTCGATCGACCGCGCTTCTTTCTTCACGAAAAATAACCTCGACGGCGTCGCCACCATTAACGAATAAAATTTGGTTTTGCTCTTCTTCTTCTTCTGCCCGTCGTCTACGTTATTGCTTTTTCCGCTCGACAAGAGTTTTGATAAAGTAGGCTTTTGTGGCTCTCGCGACAACGTCAAACTCGTCGTTTTCGTCGAATACAATTTCACGCCAACAATCGGTTCACTCAACCCACTTTCCTTTGGAATATCTAGAACTGGAACGCACTTCACCTCTCGCATTCGTTTCCAATCCTCTTTGTCTTCTTCTAATTCTAAATACACGATGGACCCGGTGGACGTCCCGAGTAGCAACTCGCGCTTCACTTTCGTCTTCTTCTCCTTCAGATTTTTCTTCGCTGCTTTCGGTTTCTTCGCGTTGTTATTGTTTCGAGGCGTGTTCGTGCCGTCGTCGTCATCCATATCGTAATCCTTCTCGTAGCTGCTTCTCGTCGTCGTCTTTCCTTCGTCCTCGGAATCGCTCGATGATTCCTCCTCTCCCTCCTTGCCGCCAACACCCCTACCCCTACCGTCGCTATCGCTACCATCGCAGGAAGAAGATGAAGACGCCCAGCACCCGCAGCTCACGCTCACCCCTCTCAACTTCCCGATTGCTTTCGACCGCTCCCAGTCTTGTCCACCTAAATAATGCGTCTCTAACACCTTCCCGGTCTTTCCGTCCTTGGCGGTAAACGCGCACGCGTCCCCTCTCGCGCACACGACCTTTCCAATCTCGTTCTGATTCGCGTTTATTCCCAACGGGTTCCGCGCGAGTAATAAATTTGCCAGTCCTTTCCTTTTCGCCGCTTTATTTCCACCAACACTCCCCATCGTTCTTTCTTTTTCCTCTTTCTTTTCTTCTTCTTCGTTATTATTGAATGCTCCTTCTTTTAACATCATCTCCTCGTCTTCTTCGCTCACAACTTTCAAGTTGTTGTTAAACCCTAAAACATCCGTCCTTCCTTCCACAAAATTCACCCGCAAGAGATTCCCTCGGTTGGTACCGACAAACACGCGATCGTCCGCGCTCATCCCGCACGTCGGTTGGCCGTACTTCTTTATGAAGGTGTTGTTAGATTCCGTGTCGTCTGTGTGTTGTTTTTTGAGAGGTTGGAGCGTAAATATCGGCAACATATTCGCTTTCTTTTCATCCTCCTCGTTCGTAGTATTCTTATTAATGTTGTTGTTAATGTTGTTAGAACTAGTATTCAAAAAAGAAACTTCGTCCAACGCGTACGAGTTCACCGGAACGAGAGGGAAAGCGAACTTCGTCTTCTTTCCTTCTTCACCGGAAAGCGTCGTCGTCGTCGTCATCTCTCAATGTTTAGTTGTGTTGTGTGTGTCTTTCCAGAAGATGATTTCCCTTCCAAATGCAAAGTGTTTTAGGGTTTGTCTTAAGACCCTAAATAAGCAAGAGACGAAATCCCCTAGAACGAGAGACATTTTTCCCACAAATGTGTACGCGCTGCGCCTCTTCCTCTTTGACGACGACGACGTTTTTATCATCAGTAAAGAGGACAAAGAAGAACAGCGTTCTCGTTACGAACGCCACCAGAAGAAATTCTTCTTTTATTTCTTCTTCCTCTTCGTTTAAGAGAAGAGAACAAAGAAGCTTTAACTCTTACGCTTTATTAGGTGGTTTTGTTGTTGGCAAAAACGAACACGACAAGAAGAAGAAGAAGAAGAAGAGGAATAAGGCCCCGGCGTTTTCTGTTACCGCTGCTGCGACCGAAACGACGACCGAAACTGCTGCTTCGAAAAGGAAAGCTTCTGCTTTCCCGACGATGATGAAAACTATGAATACGTTTTTAGGGGTGACGAACGAATTAGGAGCCTCCTTACTCGCGCTCGTCGCGTTACTGTGTAACTGCGCGTACTTCAGCGCGAATACAATGACAAGTGGTGCAAGTGGTTTCGCAATAGTAGTTATCATTCTGATGAACAAAATAGCGTTGGGTGCGCTTCTCGTGAAAACACTCGCGGCTTTCGCGTTACCGGTGGATATCCAATCGTATCTGGCGTACGCGACGTTCCCGTGGCGTCCGAGGGAGGCGTTTGGGAACAAGAAGGTTTTAATCACCGGCGCTTCGCAAGGGTTGGGGGAAGCGATTGCGTATTACGTGAGCTCCTTTGGAGCGAACGTCGTATTGGCGAGTAGAAACGTGAAGAATTTAGAAGGGGTTGGGAAGAAGTGTTTGGAAAATGGGGCGAAAGCGGTCGAGGTTGTCGCTTTCGACGCGTTGAAACCAGAGAGCGCGGAGATGTTGGCCAAGGCGGCGAGCGAGGCTTTTAATGATGATGATGATGATGATGAAGATGGAGATAGCAATAATAATAATAATTTAAATTCATACTGTTGCGATTACGCGTTTTTATGCGCCGGAGCATCGCAATCGGCGTCGGCGTTTGACGTGACGGAAAGCGCGGAGAGAGAGTTGTTCAATTTGAACGCTCTGTCGACGATTCAAGTTTTGAAAAACATCTTGCCTTCGATGATTGCAAGGAATCGAGGTCACGTGTGCGTGATAAGCTCCATGGCGGCGATATGTCCAGCTCCTGGTCAAAGTTCCTACGCGGCTTCCAAAGCGGCGTTATCAAAGTACGTTGACTCCTTGCGAGCGGAAATTGGCCACACGGCGAAAAACGTCACGTTGACCAATTGCTACCCGGGCCCAATCGCGACTGGATTTAACGGCAAAAAGCGCGTCGTCTTCAACGCGACCGGAGTCAATGGAAACCACCCGAAAGGTCTCGCCAAAGGTCGTCTACCAGTCGAAACCGTCGCTAAAATGGCCGTCAAATTGACCGCCTTCGGTCAATACTCCATACATCTCGCGCCGAAACTGGTCATGTTCCTTTCGCGGTGCGTTCATTTTTGCCCCACCGTCGCTTACGCGGTCATGGATAAACTCGGTCCGAAAAGAGCGCAAGCCGCGAAAAAAGGTGAAAGTCTCTACGAGTTGAAGGTTAAAGATGCGTAGTAAGAGTAGATTAATAGCGTGCGTTTACTTTCTATTTTGTGTGTATTTTGTGTGTCAAACCACTTCAATTTTCTTCACAACAACCAACAGAAAAGGAACATCTCTCTCACACATCATGTGCACACCAGTTTGTGCCGCGCTCGGGTACCTCCCGCAAGGCGAATTCGACGAAGAATTCGCCAGAAAAGACGCCGAGGTATACAACTCGTTATGTTTTTGTTGTTGTTTTCGTGAAGTGCATCTTCTCGGTGCATCTTTAAATCGTTATTACGCGCTTTTCTGGCGACTTCTTTCCCCGGATTAGATCCCCGCGCTCTCGTCGTCATCATCATCTTCATGATCACCATCATCATCGAACGCGTTTAAAACGCGCGCGTTCTTTTCAAAAGCATACGCGCACGACTAGGACTACTACTCCTGCGCGCGATCTGTGATTTGGCGGCTTTTGTGCTCTCCCGGAGGAGGAGGAGGAATATTCTTTGACTCTTCGGAGACGCTTCGTGTCCTCCTCCTCTCTGAGATCAAAAGCGAGAGGAAAATACGCGCTTTGCGCGCGTTTGCGCCGTCTCGCATATATGTAATAACTTCTTTAACTCTCTCTCTCTCGTCTTTTCGGTGATGGTGTATGTCTCTGTATTCAAATTGAACGAACGAAAAAACAACGCAAAACAGATTGCAGTCTTGAAACAAGAAATCGACGGACTCGGGGCGACGAACCAGGCGAAACAGCTCGCGAAGCAAGCCGCGGAGAAAAATGCCATGGTGAACAGACTCGTCGCGACGGTTCGACACAAAGCGTTGCAAAGCAAAACAGAACGCTTGAATTCGACGAAGGGGAAATTGACGAAAGCGGAGGATACTTTGGAGGAGAAGGAAGAGCAGATTGCGTCTTTGAAGAGTGAGGTGCAAGAAATGGCGCAAGAAATCGAAACGCTGGTGAAGGAGATGGAGAAGTTGAATAAATTGAGGGTGGAGGAGATTCAAAAGACGTACGACTCGTACATCGGGTACTTGAACACGGAGAAGAAATCGAGAGAGCAAGAAGTGAAGGAGGCGCAAGTGGCGTTGGATAAGGAGATGCAAGCGTTGGAACAAACGACGAGAAAGTTGGAGCAAACGGTGGCGGATAAGTCCAAGCATCAGGCTTTGGATAACGGAGAGGATGTTTCTGTTTCAGACGACGGAGGATTCGAAGCACCGGGAGAAGAAGATGAGGAATTGGACGAATAAAAAATGAGGATGCGCGCGTTGAACGAGAAAGAGAGCGCGTCTCGAAAGAGAGGAGTAGTTCTCGCGGTATGAAAAGAAAGGAATACTAATGTTACATAGATATGTTTTAAACGAATGAAAGAGCAGAATCTGCTCGTATTTATATTATGCAAAGTGCTCTTCGGGTATCTGGGTATCGTCTGTTGCGCCCGCCTTTGACTCTGGTTGAGGCGGTTGCACGGGGAAACTGTTGTTTTTGGGTGCGTTTGTTTGTTCCCGAACTCCACAACATCTGTCGCGCGCATTAATAAACACACACATAATACACATAATGCGCCCGCGTTTTCTGGGCGACCAACCTCCCACCGCGCAGTTCCTAAACGACATCACCCAAGTCTTATCGCTGAAACTCACGTGCGTTCGACTGTTGCTTTTAACCAAAGCATTTTGCGCGCGAATCGTCTCGTCGTCGTTAGGGGAAGACGAACGCGAGGAGAAGGAGAACGCGGATGCACCACCACCAAAACCACCACCGCTCACGCTAACAGATTTGACGGATGAAACGACCAGTTCAGAAACGATCGAAATTTGTACGAGTTTAATCGAAACGATCGTTCGAGGTGCCGTTCGGTACGAGTTAGATGCGAACGAATTGAGGAACGAATTGGAGCAGTTGGGTTTGCCAAAGGTGAGCTTTACATCGCATATTTAAACTTATTAATGACATTTTTTTATACAGGAACACACGGACGCGATCGCGGTCCCGTACGGGGAGAATAAAGATAAGTTGAGGGAATGTATGTTGAAGAAAGTGATTCGAATCGGACGAGATGAAGAAGGAAATGATGATGGAAAAGTAGGATGTTCGTGGGAGATTGTCGCGAGAGCGGTGGATACTACGAGGACGAAAAAGGAGGAGGGAGAAGACCTCACTGCGCCTGATTTGAGAGTGAAGGTGAATATTGGTGGGTGTGCGTTCACCGCGGACGAGATAGATTTGAGGGTGTGCATAAACGAGATGAAGAGTGCGAGAGCGGCCATGAACGAGTAGTAACATAGTTTGATATAGCTTTAATAATAGTTTTAGTTTGCGGTAGTACTTTGAAGTATGTATTTTTCACAACAATCAAGTTTTAGGCGCCGGACAGAACATCAACAAGGGATGGTCTGGGTTTAGCTCACGTAAAGCTGCTTCTAAAGCCTTTATTCTCGCTGCATCTGCTTTCGATTGATAGGAAATGCCTTTTTGCTCGCTCAGGGGAACCTCGTCGTTTCCATCGCCTCCCATCCAATCGAGAAAGCTCATGACGCCGGGGCCCCCGTCTTTTTTCGCAGACGCCAGTTCGTTATAGTTCTCGATGATCTGAAAGTTACTCTTTTTTACCAGCGGCGAGGAGGCGTTCGCCGGCATTCTCACCGGCTCGTCGTTCGACACGTCAAATCTTTTTTGTTGATTGTTCTTTTTCTCCTTCTCCTCTTTCTTCTTTGCCTTTGCTTTTTCTTTCAACTTTGCGTAAATTCTTTCTCTCATCGGCGCATATCTCAGCGCATATCTTTCAGCGCGTTCTAAGCACATTGCTCTGAATGCATTCGAAATGTTTGCCTGCGCACGTTTACACGTCGCTATATCTCTATCATTAATATTATTAATGCTTAATCTCTCTATCCTCGCTACGTCCTCTTCATCCGACGACAAAGAATCGCTATCCTCCGACCCCGACGCAAACAATCCGCCATCTTGATTCTTCTTGTTCTTCCCGTTCTCCTTCTTCTCCTCTCCCCCCTGAATGGATGTCGCATTCGCTCCTTTCTCTTCATCCTCCAAAACTATCCCACCTTCCAAGCAAAACACAAACTCTTCCTCTTCGCTCCTTTTCGCAGAAAACGCCATCGCGCCCGAATACAACTCCGCGCGTATCTCCCGCGCTTTCTCTTCCGTTTCGCAGTTTTCTATAATCAAAAACGCGTTCGATTTCCTCGCTTTCTCGACGAACTCGATCGCATCCGTCATCCACTTTTCTTCCTCTTCTGATGATGATGATGATGATGAAAATCGATCGAAGACGCGAATCCGCACCGCCGCCGCGGCGGTCGCAGAGCGGCGGCTCACATTTTTCTTCACCTCCACTCCACCCGGGAAACAACCACCTAAGAACTTTTCCGCAAATTCGTTCCTCTTCTTCCTCTCGCGTGGTGACGATGACGACGACGATACAGCGTCCTCCTCCTCCTCCTCGTCTCCGTAATAAAAGGACAGTTCCACGTCCTCTGTTTCGCTTCTCATCTCTTCTGCGAGCCGTTCAATCTCTTTCAACATCTCGCGGTCGATGATGATGCTTTCCTCGTCGTCTTTCTCATCGTCTTTGATGTCGAGAAACTTCTTCGTCTCTGCGAGGACGCGTTTTGCGTTCTCCGCGAGTGCCCGGAGCGGCGTCATTCGCATCTCGTTGTTGTTCTTCGGCCAGGAACGCTCCAGTTCGTCGCGTATTCTCGTCGTCATTTCTCGGTGGTGTTGTCTGGTCGTTCGGTTTAAAAAGTATCACGCCGCTGCGCCCAAGCTGCTCGTCGTCATTTCTCTCTGAAGTATTTTGCTTTAAAAAGTAGTGTTACTCTGCCGTGTGCGCGCGCGTGCAGAATTAAAGTAAAGAGCTTTTTTCCAATTTGGAATTTGAAATCTTTCCCTTTAAAACTCCATTTGTTGTGTTGTACTCGTACGCGCTCGAAGACAAAGACAAAGACAAAGAAGAAGAAGAAAGAATGACGACGACGACGACTTCTTTTTTGAGCGGTGGTGGTTTTGGTGGTGGTCCTGAAGAATGTTCCTCGCTGAATGATGCTTCTGCGGGAGGTGAAACTGTCGGTGAATTTCCAAAGTTCGCTTCTCCGTTGGGAAACGACGACGTAAACGTAAACGAAGATGATGATGAAACGAACCTCATGCTCCTCGCCTCTCGAGAAATCGAAAGATTACGCGAAGAGAACGCAGAAATAAAACGTTCCGCGCGAGAAATCGCGAGCAAATGCGCGAGAAATCTCGAGGAAATGCGAGAAAGGTTGACACGAATAACACAAAGAGACAAACGAGAACGAGAGGACGAGTTGACGAGAATGCGAACGCAGATGGAAAAGATGGAAACGAAATGCGAGCAGTTACGAGAAGAGGTGAGGAAACACGAGCTGGAAAATGCGTTGGAGAAGCAACGTACAGAACAAAACGAGGAGGTATTGCGAGAGATGAAGAAGCGGGAAGCGAGCGTCGCGTTGGATTGCGAGAGGGCGAAGATGTTGGTGAAGAAAGAGAAGGAGAGGAGAAGGAGGAGGAAAGGAAAGGCTTCCGACGGCGAATCGTTATCGGAGAGCGAGGAGAGTAGAAAGAGCGAGTGGTAGAGAGATGTTGCGGGTGGTGGTGTAGCTTTTTAGAGTATTAAATGTATAGAGTAAAATAAAAACCAACGCGTATATGTTCGGCAGCGGCGCTCTCGTCGTCGTCGTCGTCAATCACTTCTTTTTATTACTCAAAGGTTCAGACGCCGCGGGTGGCTGCCACGTCACAAAGCTCGGTTCGAATCGCAAATTACTTCTGTTCGTCGTCGTCGTCTTTGAAAACGATTGCAAGTGCGTTTCGACAATTTTCGGCGTCGCGGAGACTATGTGTTGTCCTTTCCAATATTTTAACAAGTTTAAGCTTTGCAACGCGGAAGTCACGTCGCTTTCTCGAAACATAGTTTTCATGGACAAATCGCGGACAGTCAACCCGTTCATGTTCTTGTGCCCTCTCATGGCTTCGAGAATGTGTTTGGACCAATACGACCGGTAACTGACTCGACCGAGATCGGATAACGGTCGTTCCGGTGTCCCGAATTTGCCCTCTCGTTTCGAGAGTTCGTAACTCATGGAGATGAGGAAAGAACCGTAGCCTCTTCGTTGGTGCGATGGCAAGGTGAGAATACACGCCAAGTTGTACTCTTCCGCGGATTGTTTTTCTTTTGAAAAGTAACCGACCGGGACGTGCACTCGATTATCCTTCTTTTTCATCGTATCCTTCTCGTTGCTATTTCTATGCGTATCGCTACGACTACTTTTACACTCCGTCATGACGTAAAAATTGAACGGCTCGACGTCGTAATACAACGTCTTGTGATCCAAAAACAGTTTCGCCACCAAGCAAAGGTTCTGGCAATACGTTTTGGCTTCTTTCCCATCGATTTCCCAGAAACAAATCGTGGTTTGTTCGTCGTTTGCGTTTTCGTGTTCGTAAATCTTCTTCCCCGGCGGGTGCGTGATCGTGCACTCTTTCTGGTGCTTTTGCATCGTTTTCGGTTTGCGCATGTACTTCATACAGTACGGGCAGACGTACAGCATGTCGCATTGGCCGGTAATTTCCGGGTACGGGCTGTAGTACCACGCGTCCATTTCGTACTTTCCAAACTGAACGCACTGAATATTTTTCATTTTTGTCTTCTCTTCGTGCTCTTTTTCCGCCAACTGGTCGATTCGAGGTAAATCTTCCACCGAGACGCCGTCGACGTTGTGAATTTCGTTGTATCTTCTTTTCATGGTTCGCGTCAATTTCCGATTGGTCGTTCCTTCGCTGTGGGAGTTTTTGTTGTTTGACGATAACAATGGGTTCGTCGCCGAATGCGGCGTGGATTCTCCGTTCGTATTCACGGCGCCGTTGGTATGCGTCGTCATCATTCTATTCGTGCTCCCAGCGACGCCTCCATTTTGCGCCTCGCTCTCGTCGAATAACCCGTCACCCGCCGCGGTGTAGTCGTGCACATTCTCTGCGCTCACCCACTCGTCCAATCTCTTATCAAACTTATCGTAGTGAATGTAATACTTTTCAATCTCTCCTTCGCCGTCGTCAAAGTCTTTCTTTTTCGTTGAATTTCTTCGTTGAATTTCAACCACCGTCGCCGGGTGCAAGTGACCGTCGAAGGACGCCTTCGCGCTCACTTTCGATTTGATTGGAAACTCTTTATTCTTTTTATTCTTCTTCTCTTCTTCTTGGTGACGACTACGCTTCGTTTTCTGATCATTGTCATCATCGTCGTCGTCGTTGTCATCCTTATTACCTTGTTGTTGTTGTTGTTCTGGTTGTGACGATGATGGTTCCACGTTATTGCTATTAATAGTATTATTATATACCAGAGGAGGCGTCGGCGCCGGCGTCTTCTCTTCTCCCATTAAAGCTGTTGGTCCTTCTGAAATCAATTCCACCGTCTTCTTCGCTCCATCGTCATCGTCAAAATCATCATCATCAAAATCGGTCATTTGTTTTTGTCGGCGCAAAATGAATGAAATTTAGGTGAAATTCAATCTTCTCTCTCTCTCTCTCTCTTTCTTTTTAAACAACAAACTCAACGACAAAATCTGTTGCGAAGAGTAAAAACAAACGTAGTTTGTTGTTGCGCGTGACGATGCGCGATAAATGACTCGAGAAGAAAGGGCAAGAACAAAAAAGGAATTCTTCTTGAGAATTTGTTCGCTTCTGTCTCACAAAATAATACTGGCGGTTTTTCGAGGCCCAATCTTGCCATAAATTTTCCAGCAGCTTTATCAAAAAGTGCTCACATATTCTTCTCTTCTTCTCAATTTTTTTTATGGAGAGGGGGTTCGTTGAAAACTCGCAGCACGATGATCGAATGCAAAAACTGCCACTTTTGAAGTATGCAAATGCACGACACTTCACAGAGACGAACGTAATCATCAAACGTTTACGGATATTACGTATTCATGCGCACTAATTATTGCAAAATGAGATTTTTGTATCACTTTTTTAGATGCCCAAACGATCGAGAGAGACTTTTCTCCGTTTTAACTGTTTTTTCGTTTGGTCTTTTCTGAACCGCAAAAAAAATTCAAAACTTTTCTTCATCTCTTCTTCCTTTATTCTTTTCGCAAACAACAACGCGTAACGAGATGATGACGACGACGAATAAACGGAAGAAAAAGAGCTCGTTATTGATGTTCTTCTTGGGTTTAGGGTTTTTATCGATCTTACGAACGTGTTTTCTCGCTCTGATCACGTTTCCGATCGCGTGCGTTTTGCACGTGTTCGCGGTGGTGTATTTACCTTGGGAGATTACGAAAGCAACCGCGAGTGAGATTTTTTCTCATTATTCGATGAAGAAGAAGAAGACGAAGAACGACGACGACGATTCAGATGATTCAGACGACGACGAATACATGGAGGGGGAGACGAAAAGAGTGGTCACGATATCGCGCGCGTTTCGACGCATCCTCGAGAACGGGAATGGTTTTACCATCAAAGCTTTGTTTTTAGATGATGCGTCAAAACCACCAAAATCGAATACGACGACGACGTACTTGAAGTACTTTCAAGAGCAACATAAATACGTCGTCGAGGAGTTAAAATTTCAAGTGGAGGAAGCGGAATCGCGCTTTCGAGCGAGCGTGCAAAAGATACGCGAGAGCGAGATACAGCGAGTGAAACTGAACGAAAAGTTACAGGAGACGGCGAGGAAGTTAGCGAGAGCGAGCGGGAAAGACGTGAGAGTGAGTCAGTCGTCGAAGACGCATTACGGTAATGGGAGTAAGCGGGAATACGAGGACGATAGGAATAGTAGTCACGGGGGGAGTTCTAGCGCGGAGATGTTCGCGACGGGATGTTTGTGCGCTTATTACTTGTACTGCTTTTACGACGTGGAGGATCCGTCCAAATTCGACCGAAAAATGGCGACGCTGGTGCCTTTGTTTTGGGTGGCGTGTTTGGCGGTGAATTCGAACGGGATTAATAAGTTGGCGACGGTCGCGAACTTGATTTTGACCGGGTATTTTGGCGCTTTGGTATATACGAATCAAAGAACGATGACGCAATGAACACACGAACTGACGATAGTATATTATACTCCGCACTAAACCAGCTACATCTATTACTACTACTCTATATATATAAGCTTGTAACAAAAATGAGATCGATATTACGCTGTACACATTTTAATCGACCTACACTTGACCGCTCTTACCCGGCAACGGCGACGCGTCGGTATTCGACGTCATCATCATGCTCTTCTTCAACTCTCGCGAACCCCACACTCTGGAGACGTACGACAATACCCAAGGAGCTAACGTCTTATTACTCGAATCCCTCGCGTTTTCCTCGTAATATTTTGCCCATAATCCAGGATTATATTCTTTTATATTCGACGAGCTTCCGGAAAACGCATTCGTCCGAGAGTCGTAGAGAAGTAAAGGCGAGTTCCCTGGCGCGTTTGAAAAAAACTCGCCTACGACTAAACTCCGTGGACGTCTCACCCACTCTTTCGGTGTAGCTAACGCAGCTTGGACGTAACGCACGTTATTCTCCAAAACTAAGTTCCATCCAAAGTGAGTGTGACCAAAAGCGTGGGTATGCGAGTCCTTCCCCGATTTCCCGAGATGTAATATTTCTGTAACGCGCTCTATGCGTTCGTTTAAGATATGCGAGCCAACCGCTTGCGTCAACTTCGGATAGAGCAAGAAGCGTTTCTCTGGGATTAACTCAATCCTCGGAAGAAAATGCGAAAACGTAATCACCGTCACGTCTTTGCCTTCCTCTTTCGCTCGCTTCACGTTTTCTAAAAATCGTTCAAATTTGCCATCCGCGTCGTTCAAAGCGTCAATTTTCTTCGAAATGTAATAATCGTCTGACTTTATCGTCGTCGTCGTCGTCGTGATCTCTTTTTTCCACGCGTCGAGTTTCGGCCACTTGCATAAACGATAATCCGTCATAACCCTCTCGACGCCGGGAATGCTCACGCCCTCGGGCGCTTCCACCTCTTCTTCCGTATCGAACTCCCGCTCGTACCAGCTATGCACGGGAGCTATGAATACTCTCCTTTTTGCGTCGTCGTCGTTCGAACCACCAATCTCTTCTCCCGATGATGGATCCGTTTTCACCCCTAATCTCTCGCACAGCTTAAACACCGATTGAATCTTCTCCAGCGAACATTTTTCCTCCTCTTCCTCTTTCGAGGCACACCACAGGTCGTGATTGCCAAAAGTATAAAAAACGCAATCAAACTTCTTCAAACACATGCGCAAACACCGCTCTAAATCGCTCAACTTTTCCGCGACGTCGCCGGCGATGATGAGTATCGAATAGCAGTCGTCATCTTTGTTGTTGTTGTTGTTCAAAAAGGATGGCATCTGCTCGATGAATCTCTCGTTTTCCTTCGCGTCAAAGTGGACGTCGGAAATGAGAAAAACTTTGATGTTTCCCTCGCGATGATGATGATGATGATGATGCGTTAGTTTTGGATTGGAAGATGCTCCCATGACATTGGGACTCCTTTTTGTCAATTTGGTATTAGAAGCAGCATTCGCGTTCGCATTTGCACGAGCAGCACATCGCGGTGACGATAACGCCATGAGGTAAAAAATGAAGAGCGAAAATCACCTAAAAACAGTTACTCTTTTTGCGCGTATACGAATAATGTGAATAACAAACATCAACGAGGAAGTTCCAACAACTCACGACGCGGTATCATCGCTCGAAGTACTACTCACCGCGTCCAAGAAATCTTGCGGCTGTAAATTGGTCACGTACCCTCGTCCAATCTGACAACTGGCGCCGTTCAACTTGACGCCGCGCAACACGTTCTCGACCAACAGTTCCGGCATCAACTCTTCGATTTTCTTTTGCAATTGTGTTCTCGTCGTGGAGGACGTTTCGTCTAATAAATTACACGCGATTTCAATTTCCAGTTTGTTGTTGCGAAGTGATGGTGATGTTGTTGTTGTTCGCATCAGCGCCATGCTTTGGACGTTCGGTAACCCGTCGCTTTCGTTTCGTTGACTGACGCGTTTCGCAATCTGTTTTCCCAAATCGAGCGCGAGTTTCGCTTGACTCTCGTCGCTCAGTTCGCATATCATCGGCACGTTGTAATTCACCACAAACGGCACGGCACCGACGCAACACACGCCTTTTTCTTCCACGTCGCTTTTCTCGCTCGAGCCAAAATCCGGCTTCACCTCCCACTTCTGCATTCGGTTGTACACGTCGGAAGCGCCGACCCACGTCTCGTTTTCCCCGTTGGCGGAGAAGTACCCTAATTTTCGTCTAATTTCAGCTAATTCTCTCCGCTCGCGGTTACTCTCAGTATCCTTCTCTCTACCACTCTTCGCGCTGGCCTCACCACCTATGCCACCATCACCACCTTTTACCATCGTCGCGTGCCCGTACATGTACGCGTTCACCCCTAACTCGTCCCCGAATCGCCTCCCGACCGCTCTCGCCGCTTCCTTCGCCACGTCCATATCGCACGTTCCAATCGGGTGCACCGAAACGTGGTCCACAATCCCAAGCCTCGGGTGCGTCGCCGAGTGTTTCTTAAACGAGCCAATTTCCATAAACGCCGACGTGGCGACTTCGTGGACTTTGTTCGCGATGAGACGCGAGACCTTCTTCTTCCGCTGCTCGTTGTTCGCTTTCCCGTCCAACACCACGAACGTGTTGTTGTCACCACCATTCACGGCATCATCAAAATCATCATCCGTTCTCACCGCAAAGGTAAACCCGGTTCGGTTATACGGTTCATCGATGAATGTTTTCACCAATTTAACCGCGTTGTTGTTGTAGGTCTCGTCGTCGTCGTCTCTTTTCGTCTTCGTCATCTCATTCGGCTTCGTAATCCGTTTTGATAAAGCGACGGATTCGATGGCTTTCAGCACGTCCATTCGTCTCCCTTCGGAGACGTACACGACGCACGCCAACGCGCCTCGAGCAGCACCAGTTCGAGCAGCGGCTAAAGACGATGATGATGATGATGATGCTGCTGCTACTGCTGCTGCAGCAGAAACAACAACCATGGTGTTGTTTACTTATTATGTGGATAAAATCTCCATTATATCTGTCTTTTTTATGAACCAATTACTCCTACAACTCGACGTAAAAGACGTTAATAAATGTCCTCCTCCTCCTCCTCCTCCTCCTCCTCCTCCGGGCGACAAAGACGACGGCGAGCGATCGTGTTCTGTTTTTGTGCCGTCCTTTTCGTCTCGTTTATTTCCAGCGCGCTCTTTTCATCACGCGATGATGTTTATCGTGATGATGAGAATTTCGCGGGGAAATCAACATCATCATCATCGGTCGATGATGATGCGTTAAACGAGGATGATGCCACGAGGATGACGCAAAAGCAGCAGCAGCTTTTAAGAATCCACCGATCGAACAACCGACACGCGCGATCGTCCACGGTTTCCTCGTCGATTGTTCTCGAGAAAACGGAAGAATACGCGGAAAAAATCGAGGACGTGTTGGAACCGTATTACAGACAAGTGTTTGGGAAGTTTGCAAAGATGAGCGGGTTTGGCGCGAGCGGAAGCGAAGAGGAGCAAGAGGCTTTAAAGAAGAAAGAGGAGGAAGATTTAGATGAAGTGGATATGGGAACTCCGTTGATCGAGGACGACGCGTTGGAGCAAGAGAATCAGGATTTAGAGAGAGTAAACACGGAGGAAGAGGACGGCAACGAACCGATACCGGCGGAATCGGTCAAGATTAAATACAAAGACAAGGAGAAACGAGAGACGTGCGAACGGGAAGACGTGGCGTTACGGACGAAGAGTTTAAATAGAAACGAACGGAATCGGATTCAGCAGATTAAGCCGAGGAAGTTTTGGGTGGCGAGAGATGAAGCCGCGAACGGAAGGAAGTATTCGCACATGGCGACTATCGGGAGGTGGAACGTGAACGCGACGAAGAAAGGGTTCGCCGTGGCGTGGCAATCGAGCAGCGGCATCGAAGGCATACGAGGCCAGTCGATTTTGATTTCCTACGCGGAGGATGTCGATCAACCGTGGTCGAAACCGAAGAGAGTGTCGAGCATGCAGAACGTGAAAACTGCGGTGTGGTCGCCGGTGCTTTTTAACCCGCCGAACGAGGAGAACGGTTTGTGGTTATTTTACACCGAGTCGCAAAACTGTTTGAGGCCAGCGAGGGAGAACAAGAGCGGATCGAAAATCCCTCCGAGATTTTCACCAGGAGGAGACGTGAAAGTGACAAAATCGAGAGATGGTGGGAAAACGTGGTCGGAACCGCAAGAAGTGCACGCGCAAAGTAAAGAAGATTCACCAGGGATGCCGAAAGTGATTGCGAATAGAATCACCGTGCACACGCAAACGGGGAATTGGGTTTTGCCGTATTGGAAGGAGAAAGCGGAATCGAACGCGTGCAGGCAACCAAAATCGCCCGCTTCGCACGGCGTTTTAGTTTCTAAAGACCAAGGGAAGAGTTGGCAACCGAAAGGGAAGATTAGAGTGGGCGGGACGTGGTTGATTGAAGGCGCGGTTGTAGAAAGGAGAGATTCTTCGCTGCAGCTGTTTTTTCGAACGAGTAAAGGAAAAGTGTACACCGCGTTTTCCTGGGACGGTGGAGATACGTGGACCGGGGCAAACCCGACGACGGTACCAAATCCGGATTCGAAAATGGACGCGACCTCATTTCCCGATACGAGAGAGATTGTCGTCGCCTTTAACGATGCCACCGATAAGAATAAGATCAACAAAGGCCGGTGTCGATTACGCGTTTCAATTTCCTGCGACGGCGGCGTTGGGTTTAAAACCATCACCGAACTCGAAGAAGGGAGCTTGAAGATGTACATACACTACCCAACGGTCATTACCGACGGAGATCGCGCTATTGTGGCGTACTCGTTGATGGGCCACCCGCACTTGCGTCAAGGGGATATTGGAGGGATCAAAATCGCCGAGGTGAAGTTCAATCCGAAGAGTTTCGAAAGGAAGAAGTACGAGCCGAAAGTTCAACAGGTGGAAGAAGAGAAGATCTCGTCGTCGTCGTCGTCGTCGTCATCATCTTCTACATCATCAGAGGAAGGAGGAAGGGTAGAAGAAGGGGATGATGCCGTGAAAACGACGCTTTCGTACGAGCTGGACGGCCTCTGAGTGAAGATGAAGTACGTTTTGTCCTTTTTTAGTTTCTAGATTTTAGCCGCTACAATTACCTTCCAAGGAAGGTGTTGTTTCTAAATGAATGTGAGGATCGTCTATTGTAGTATCTTAGCCCCATCCGGTGATACCACCACCGCGCATACCAAAACCACCGTCGTTATTGTCGTTGTTGTCGTCCGAATCATCGTCGTCGGATTCGTCGATATCGGATGGTTCGAACTCTTCCATGATTGCCGCCGCGCCGTAGCCTCCGCCGTCGTTGCCTTCTTCGCCGTCATCGTCGTAATAGTCATCGTCGTCGTCGGTACCGTCCGAGTCTGAAGCGACTTCGTAGTTTCGAATATCTCGAGAACGTTTACGACCGACGGCACCGGACCGTTGCAGTGCCGATTGTTGTTCGCGCCGCTTAGAAGATGCTGACATTTTCACGCGTCCGCCCCGATTAATCCTGCGTTTCCGTCGAAGTCTTCTCGCATCAAAGCTTCGAGAAATGTCCATCTTCTTCTCTTTAGTACTCACATCGTTGTTGACGGCGTTGACGGCGGGAGATGACGCTATAGTAGTGGGTGCGGTAGTTGTAGTTGTTGTATTCGCTTGCGCTATCATTTCTTCAGCGGAAAGAGCCGAAGTGCGTTTCGCGGCGGCCGTTGCGGCGTCGAGTAGCGCCTTACATCGTCGCGGCGAGGCGTACACAGCCTTGCAATCAATCAAGGCGTCGATTCCTTGAATGCACATCTCGAGCATGTTCTTTCGTCTGGCAATATCTTGCAAGTTCTGGTTGCTGAATTTTGCAAAGACGACCGATAACGCCAACAAAGTGGACGCGGACGCCATCGCGAGTCTCCCAGCCATCACCGGTCCGGGCACTTCGAGTTCACACACAACACGAACGGCTCGTAAACCGTCCAAAAATAGCAAACACACCATTTCTGCATCAGCTATGATGGTGTTTTGATCTTTGCTTTGTTGATGATCTTCGCTTTCGCACTTTCTAATTTCGTCCGATAAAGCTTCGACTGTTTCAGACGCGACGAGGACGACGGCGCCGGGAGAAAGCGCCCCGCGATCGTTGACAATAGTTCTGGCATCTGGGTCGAGATTTCCTCCACCTTCATCGAGTATCGACGAATCGGCAGAAGCCGCGGATGCTAAGCAAAAGTGCATCGCCGTTTTGTATAAGGACAACAAATTTCGCGAAGAGAAAGCTTTCTTCTTGAAGTGAGAGAATCCGCGCGAGACGAGTTCGGCTCTCCCTCGAAGACTCGCAAAGGTTGCTCTGGCGTTATTGCTGGCCTCATCTTCGTCTTCGTTGGTAAAAATTGTTAGGAAAGATGCCATTTGATTGTGCGCGTGCGTGTTCGAGGACGACGAACGCGCAAATGCGGCATCTCTCGAGATGGCAGAGATGGCATGTAGAACGTCATCTTCTTTGACCGCGTAGTTTTCTCTATCCATAGAGGCTTCATCATCGACACCGTTCGACCACGCCGCGGCGACGACATGTGCAATGGCGATATTCCTCGAAGTTTGAATCGAAATTTGACGCTGCTCTTCCTCATCGACGTTTTTCAAGTTGAACGTGGAACGACCAAGCATCAACGAAGTATCGTCGTCGAGCGCCGCTGCAAATCGCAGCGCCGGGTTGATTGCCCGAAGATCGTTCCATTCATTCGCGCGTTCGAGAGCCCATTTTGTTGCGAGTACACGTCCTGAAGTGGAGAGCATTGCATCACAAATACTTTGTCTCGCGTAGGTGTTCGCCGGTAAAAGATAGGCGCAGTTCAAAAGGGATATGCACGCTCCGACCATAGCCGCGCGAGACTCTTTCGGCAAGCTCAAGAAGCTTATTTCGTCGTCATCATCGTTGTCGTTTTTCATCACTCGCGGCGTAGATTTAGCACCGCTTGCTGGTGTGGTGATCAATTTACCGCCGGCAAGGCTCGAGGCAACTTCCGAGCATAAACGCAAGCATTTCGACGTAACCAACATGTGCGCAATATTATCGGGCGGCATGGAGGAAGAGCCATTGCTCGCCGCTTTGGCGATGGCCTGTGCGGCACGCTTTGTAATTGAAACTCGTCGTTCAGCAATCATGCGCTCGCTATAGCTATCGTTGTGCTTATCGTCGTCGTCGATTATGGAATTGCCGCTTTGCATTTTGTTCAAAAGTGGCTCTGAATTTTTTAGACATCGAGAACAAGCGGCGACCCATTTAGAGGCCGGAATTCTGCACAACTCCAGGTCTGCCTTTTGACGTGTCCTCGCATCTAGGCACGCTTCGACATCAACGAGCGCGAGGAGTCGACGAAATGAATCGTCTTCAGACGCTTTTCTATCGATGACACATATTCTCAGCGCTGCTGCGGTCGCGAACAAACTCGAAGTGTTATACGCGACTTCGTCCGAAATGTGCACATCCACCGTCTCGCTCTTTTTGTCGGCGTTTACGTTCACGCTCCGGTTAAAATTGTCTACGTTTTGAGAAAGTTCTTCGAGAAAACTTGAAAGTTCGAGCGAGGCTCGAACGAGCGCAAATCCAGCCGAGGAGGTGAGACGGTCGGATTTTGGAATCATCGCAAACGCCATCGCATCTAATTGCTTCTTACCGAGGAAGTATGAAAAGTCATCGTTCCTGTTCTTTCCATCCTCGTCGTTGTTATTGTTGTTTTTGTCGTTTTCGTTCGCTACATCTCCTCCGAGGTGTAATTTTTGGCTCTTTAATCGAGGTTCTAGCCACGATTTCAGCACCGCTTGCACGGACACGGAGTCTAATTTCACGGCAAGCGCGCGAAGCGCATCCATGCCAACATTCACGATGCAATCGCTTCGCTTTTGGTGATGATCAGAATTTTCATCAGTCTCTTCTTCCTCTTCGCCGTCGTCGTCGTCATCGTCATCGTCTCCGTCGTCATCTGTGACGATTCTAGTATTTGCTATACATTTCAAGATATGGTGTGCGAGAATGATCCGTTGCGAAGGCTCCAAGAAGAATATTTCATTTCGATATCCACCCCAGGCTTCGTCTTTCTCTTTCTCTTCTTTGCCTTTCAGGAACATTCCTTCAACGACGGCCAACGCGACCAATCTGCTATCAATACTGCCTCGCATCTTACGTTCCAGAAAGTCAAACTCTTTCGCACGAATCGGGTCGTCTTTGTCCTCCAAAGCCTCCATGCACTTTCGGAGCGCGAATCCGCACGCGTTTGCCCACACTCTGTTCGCGTCCAATCCGTTTGCGAATGAGTCAAAACTATCTATGCGTTCAGGAATGCACGCGTTAATTTCTTCAATCAGCCCGTGTATTTCCTTTTGAAAAACAATATCATCTTCTGGCAAGGACCAACCCCCTTCATTCCCTAGGATCTCGGATCCATGTTCATGCATCCATCGTAACTGTATTTGTTTGAATATGGCTGCAAACGCCCTCGCGCTCGAAGCGCATCGGTTGTTTTCCAAATTTTTATACCCTGCCCGATATTGTTCGACGCGCTCGTCTTCTTCCAGTTCTTCGTCCGTTTTATTCTTTACTTTATTTCTCTCGTTATCGTCGTCGTCGTCGTTTCCATCTCCTCCGTGTTCGCCTTCTCCTCTATTTTCATGCGCGCGTCGGTCCGCGGTAGTAGTCGCACCATCGATCTCATCGCCACCACTACCACCAGCAAACGACGCCGCCGAAGACATCAACAACAACGTGTTCGGATGTGCCGCTAACCTCAGAGACTTTACCATACTCCTCACCGTCTCCATATAATTCCAAACGTTGTAATCATCATCGGACCTCAATATCCAGAACTTCTTCTCGCCGTCCTCGCTGTCGCTTTTTTCCTCGCCGTCGGTTCCCGTACCATACTCCTCGCCGGGTTCTCGCCCGCGTCTTCTGTGTTCAAAATTTTCCACCAACGCTTCTATGAAACATTCCACACTTTTCTCGCCAATCACCCACGCTCGAGGTGACTCTCGCATTGAATAGAGCAATTTCAACACCGTGGACATTTTTTCATCCATCCGTTCTGTTTTCCATTTAGACTTTTCCTTGTTCGTTCCTTTCAAAACGTGCAAAATATCTCTCACCTCAATCGCGTCTGCGTTTGCCATTTTTCTCAAATGATTGAATAATATCGTCCTCGTTTCCTCGCTCAGCGTCAATGAGGGAGGAAGTTTATGACGTTCCTCCAGTAGTTTCAAAGATTTGTGCGCCTCGCAGACGGAAGAAGAGCCACCATTCGTGGACATCAAAAACGCGTTCAAAACGATTCCAATTTGCTCTCTCGGCGTGAATTCTGAATTCAATTTTCGCTTTGATATTGATGTCGACGACGACGGTAAAAACGAGACGAACGCCTCGCACGCGTCGTCTCTCCGCTTCCTCCTCTTGTTCTCCCAATCTGAGCTTCTCGACCCGCCATCATCATCTTCCTCCTCGAGTGCGTTTACGTCGTCGTCCATAGGTAAGAAATCCTTTTTTTTGAAGAAATTTTTAAAGTTTTCTCGATTTTGAGCCATGGGCGAAGCATTTATATACTACTACGCGTATTATGTTGAAAGTTTTTAATAAATACAATGATGCGAATACCTCTTCGCGTGAAGGTTGCGTATTTCCACCACCGCACCGCGAGTGATGAAGTTCTCTCTTCTTCTTCTTCTTTGAATTCTCACTTTGTTTTCTTGGGTTCATCTCCGTCGGACTCTTCTACTTTCGCCGCCCTCTCGTCTTCGCCGCTGGACTTTGCCGAACTGTCGTCTTCGCTGGACGTGTCGAACTTACCCTCTCTTTGATACTGCAACGCAAACGAGAAGCACAAGACGAATAAGATCAACGCGATAACGAGCAACCACCAATACGTGGCTAATCGTTGCACCGGGGAGGAGGAGTTGGAGAATCTGAACGTCGCTCTGTGGTGGATGTTTTTCAATTTACCTAAAAGAGGCATGGACGGGAGGAAATTCGGGAGTCGTTTGATATCCACGAAGTTCATGTCGACGAAAACGGCGAGCGACTCTTCGATGGTATTACCCCTGGTTTTCCATTTTCGGTCGTACCAACTCCGGTGGGTTTTTTTGTGGTATCCTAAACAGAGAGGGAAGGAGGATTCGAGAGGGCCGAAAGCCATTTCCTTATCGAGCCAAGGGCCTAACTCGTCGCCGTCGACGCGAACAAAGGATATTTTGCGGTGTTTCAGCGCGAGTTTGTAAGCATTCTTCGCGAACGCTTCTACTTTAGCATCGTTTCCCGATTCGACCAGGAATACCGACGGGCTATCTAAATCGAGGATGTTGTTGAAGACGGATTGATCGAGTTTGGCTAACGGGGCGACGATTCTGGTGCGCACAAACGCAGACACGTTGCACGGATTTTCATACCCACTCGTCTCGCTCATATCGGCGTCGTTCGCGCGATAACTCTTCTTCTTCTTCTTTTTCTCCCCCTCCTCCTCCTCTTTCTCCTCCGCTACTCTACACAATACAACCTCGGTCGTAAACGCCTTATAATTCTCACCATCCGATAGTAAGGAATCGTCGTCTTCATCTCCGGGCACTCTCGGGTGCACTGCTAGCAAAACCGAATAACTTTCGTCTTTGCTTTGGATATCCTTCCACGAAAATTGCTTCGCGCGAAACGCGTCTAAAAACGCATTCGCTTCCTCAAACGTCTTTGGCGCGTCGCTTTCTCCGAACCACGCCTGTAAATTCTCCCTCTTCTTCGCCTCCGAGTCGAACGCTTTCTTAATCTTTAAACTCCCTCCATTCACCATTAAGTGAAAAAACATCGCGTTCGACTCGGTCGCTCTCAATTTCCCGTATTCTCGCGCCTCGCGCCAGTCTTTGAACGTCGCGACGTCCGAGGCGCTCGCGCGACGGAGATAGTTCAACAGCGCGGATTGACTCCGACTGCCTTTGTATTGTTTCGCCACGAACAATTCTTCTTCTTCTTCTTCTTCTTCACTTCTACTCCTACCACTTCTACTATTATCGTCGTCGCTCTTCTTCTCCAGCAGTAATAAAGTCGGATATCCCTTCACCCCGTACTTTTTCTTAAACGCCTTCCTCGCCTCCGTTTCGCTCTCCTGCTCCATTTCCTCTCGAATTGGATATTTCCTCACGTCTCCGTTCATTTTCACCACGTCCACGACGGTCTCGTCCGTGCCATCTACTTCTCGCACTATTTTCAGCGCGGAGAACAGTTCCGGTTCGAGCACTTTACAGTGTCCGCACCACGGCGCGTACACGGAAACGATGAGTTTAAACCGAGGATTTTTCTTCACGCGCTCGGAGAAGAGCGAGAAAATCGAGGACGGTAACAGCTCGACGAGTTTTTTCTGCTCTTTTTGTTCTCCGTCTCTTTCTCCCCCTTCGAATTCTTTCGCCGCCGTCGAAAAGAACTCCCACTCTTCAAAAGACGACGAGAGGAGAAAGAGGAGGAGAAAGAGGAGGAAAGGGTTTCCAAATCTAGGCTTCGCTCTCCTCGTCTTCTTCATCTAAACCCCCGTTTGTCGTTTTTGTGCTCGTTGTTCTCGTTCTCGTTGAGTGTTCGTTTCGAGAATAATAACGAGAAAGAGATCTGGTAAAAAGGTCACGCAAAAGTCCTCTTTTTTCTTCTTTTTTCTTTTGGCCGTTGTTTTTTTGGTCTTTTTTTTTGAAAGACTACTCTTTCGTTCGTTTTTTGTTTTGTTGCAAAAAAAAATGAAAAATGGCACCTCTTTTTTTTTCTTCATTCTTTTTCGGTGATGGTGTTTAGAGGGACATTCATTCAGTCATTCGGAGAGAGAGAGAGAGAGAAAGAGAGGAAGAGACGAATTGAATGAGTGATAGTAATAATAAGAATAATAATAATAATAATAAGAGGTGTTTTTTGTTGTTGTTGTTGTTGTTGTTGTTGTTGTTGTTATATAAATGGGACCTTTAGGGGCGAAACAAAAACGAAGGCCGTTGGCAATTCGGAGGAAAAGAGATGATGAGAGTGATGTAGAAGAAGAAGAAAAAGATGATAAACGAGAAGACGCGAAAGAGGAGAGGCCTTCGTCGAAAAAGAAGAAGAAGACAAAGAAGAAGGCGGCAGTCGTAGCGCTCTCGTTCGAGGAAGAAGAGGAAGAGGAAGAAGGTTTAACGAAAGAGAAGAGCGGAGAGGAGAAGATTAAAAAGAAGAAGAAGAAAGGACTGGGCGCTTTAGCCGTAGACGGAGGTCAAGAAGAGAAGAAAGAAGAAGAGAAGCGCAAATACGATGCAAACGCGCTGAAGGAAGAGTTGGAAGCGCAACGACGCGTGGCTTTGAACCGACCGAAAGAACACGAGCAAGAAGAAGCGACTTTGACGACGGCGGAGGTGAATAATCCGTTTTCGAGAGAAGCGGAGGGCGACGACGACGACGATACTATTCAAACGGTAGATGATGGCGATGATCAGCAAATGTTACCATCGAATAAAGCGATATTGGAGGCAAAGTTACGACGACGCGCGAAACAATCTTCGGGTGGTGGTGGAAAGAATTACATACCGCTCGATGTTGAGCAGAAGGAGAAGAATACGAAAAACGCAGCATCACTAACGATGATGATGGACATCGATGACGAAGAAGAGGACGCGAACAAACAACATCAAGCGCAGCCGTCATCGAAGAGAGTCGTAATAGGAAAAAGAAATCAACGCAGTACTAAATCCGCTGAAGAGCGCTCGAATCTCGCCTTGGCGAAACTTCAAAACGCGGCGCAAAACGTAAAGAGGAAACTGGACGCGTGTTTAGAAAACGTGGAAAGATCGAATCAAGCGTCTGTAAGATCTTCGGAAACGTTGAAAAGTTACGAAGGAACGTTAGAGGAATCAAAACTACGATACGCCTTAGCGCAAGAACTTGGCGTCTATTTCCGCGCCTTGTCTGGAATGCTCGCGGAGAAACTTCCGATGATTGAAGAGTTGGAGGCGCAAATGTTGGAGACGGTGCAAACGCGAGGGAAGAAAAGGAAAGAGACGAGAGAGCATTTTAAGGTTGAAATTGGCGCGGAAACGAGCGTTGCTTTGCATCGAAACTCCTGCGACGCAATTTCCGAAAGCGAACTCTTAAACGCGGTGGTTCGAGCGAGCGGATGCGAGGAGGTAAAAATGGACGAACTCGGTCGGGACGTAAATCTCGCGAGGAAGCGAGAGATTGAAAAGAGATGCAAAAGTCGCTTCGAGGCGATAGAAGACGAAGGCGCGTACGAAAAAGTTGTTTCCGATCAGTTTAATTTGAATGAAGAAGATGATGAAAAGAAAAAGAAATTCCAGGAACGAGTCCAAAGTATTGCGGACATTGCAAAAAATGTTCTCTTCAAAGACGTGAACGAAGAGTTTGCAAGCGCGAGTAAAATTTTAGAGAAGATTTCAGAGTGGGAATCAAAAGACAAGAAGTCGCACGACGACTATTTGATTTACTTAGCGGACGTTTTTGAGCTCTTTGCAAGAGTTGATTTGCTGAAATCGTGTTGGATTACGGAAGTCTTTTGTTCGTCGTCGTCGAAATCTGACGCCAATATTAAAAACGTGTTGGTTGATTTTCCGTGGCGAAAAGATATCGTCGAGTACATCTCCTCCTCGCAAAGAACGAAAAAGGAGAAGGATACGTCCGTGGTCGCGTTAATTAATCTCAAGATAGAAGTGTACGCGCGAACAATCGCTAGTCTTTTCGCGAAGTGCATCGCCGATGAGAACGTTTGGGACATTTTCGAGAAACCCAACCGCGTCGCGAAAGCCATCCAACGAGTTCGCGAGGACGCGAATAAAACCATCCTGAATGAAAGAGATAAGATAGATGAAACTAAGGGAGACAAAGAATTAATCGATGTGTCGCATTTACAGGAATTGGTGAACGAGGCTACTCTGAATATTCAGCATCGTATAGACGACGCGTGTGTATATAGCGAATATCCATTTTGGAACGGAGAAAAATACGCCGCGCTCGTTGCTTCCGATCGGAAAGCGGGGAAAGCGATTGCCAAAACGTTTAATGCCTGGAAAGAGAACGAATCATCTTCGCTCGATCTGGTCGTCAAAACTCTTGAAATGGAAGATGTATATAAATAGTTTTAGAGAGCTTTTAGAGAAAAAAGTAGTATGGGTTGTTGGACAAGTTTTTATTTCGTCGTCAAATCATCCCATTTTATCTCTCCCTTTGGCGAACGGGTTCGTCGTCCCTACGGCAACCTCGTTCCCTTCTAAACTCAACGCTATGCTAATCAAAACCACGCACAAAGAAATCAGCACCCCCATGCAAATTGCCATGAACTTCCCTCCGGTTTGCAGCACGATCCATCTATAACTTTGCCTCGACAAGCACGGCAACACCTCTCTCTCCGCGTAACTCTTCGACGGATCTCTCATTGGCGCCTGACTGTACATCGCCCCACTCCCTAAACAAATGAACAAGCTTAAAATCCCCGTCGGTGAGCTGTGTTGGTCCCATATGAACGTGTTCACTAAAATCGTCGCCACTTTACACATGTTCCCGACAATCGCGAACGACGTCGCGCTAATCATATCCCTCAAATGAAACGACAAAAAGGACATCCCTAATCCAGCGACGCAACTCAACAAAATAAAGAAAACGGCTCCATACGTCCACTCCGTATTCTCTAAAACCTGCCTTTCTCCTAACAAAATAAACATCATCAACAAAAACGGCACGGACAAAATGTTTTGGTAATACGTTTGCCCCCACGTCGTCATCGCGATCGACGAGACTAAATGTTTCACGTATATAATCTCGAAAATAGACACGACGTACCACACCACGATCCATAAATACGCTTGCACGGAAAAGTTTGAATCGATGTTCACGTACAACAAAACCCCCATCGCGATACCAATCAAACTCCCGAAACTCTTCGCCGACGGTAAATCCCTCCCTAAGAAAACGTAATCCAAAACCGCTAAAGTCAAAGGCGTCGTCGATCGTAAACATATGAACGTATCCACCGGAGCTAACTGTATGCTCTTCATGTTCGCAAATAACGTCGTCACGAACGTAAACACGACCACTAAAAACCCTTTCGCTTTTTCAACATCCAGCTTATCCGCCACTAACACCCTCAGTTCCGCTAAAACTCTCACCGCAACCCCAGAGGCTAAGAGCTGACAGAAAAGCAAAAAACACGGCGCTGGAACGTACGCCAGAGTGATTTTATTGATTATTAAAAGCTGCGAATTGCACAAGGAGTACCCGACGATTGCGGACACCAGTTGGACGTACGTCGGTGGTTTCTTACTCACCGGAGATTGAGATGATGATTGCGCTTTCGGCTGAGAATACTCCGGGATGATTTTATCCGTCGCGTCCTCGACGACTTCGCTCAACTTCACGTATTTGCGGTCTGAGGTAGGAAAATCCTTTCCGCTGTTGTTGTTGTTATCATCTCCTGAAACTAAATCGTTCAACCCGACCGAACTGCGGGTGTTTTCAGTGAACGCCGACCGTATCGCGGTAAACATATCTCTTCTTCTTAATCTTCGTTCCCAAGGGAAAAAAAGTGCAGACTTTGCTTCAGAAAAGAGATGACGTTTTACGCGCAGCAGCAGCCGCAACAGCCGCCCATTAAAACGGCGACGCTTTTATTACGGGACGTGGAAAAGACGTTACAAAGAGTCACGAACAAATATTATAACAGCGCGAACGTGAAGCCGTCTCGAGCGTTCACGGGATGGATGAAGCAAAGGAAACGAGAGTTCACGGCGAAGGATGAAACGTCGGCGTTTTTAGAGAGATGTGAATATGTATGCGTCGAGAATGAAGAAGACCAACGGCGACTACCGACCATGAACGAGAAAAGAGCGCGAGAATTATTCAAAGAACAGTCCTCTCCTTTCGCCGTTTTGCTCGTTCCTGGATTGTGGGGGCATCATTATCCAGGATATTACGTGACCGTACGAAACGCGTTTCGTTCGATAGATATCGAGTGCGAAATATCGCGAGTAAACTCGGAAGGTTCGGTGAAGGAGAACGCGAGAACAGTTAAGGACGAAATCGAAAAGTTGTGTGAGAATAAGAATAATAGCGACAAAAACGAGAAGAGAAGAAAAAGAGTTTTAGCGATGGGCCATTCGAAAGGTGGACTGGACATCGCCGCCGCGCTGGCGCTGTTTGAAACGGAGTTGGAAGACAAACTCGCGGGATTCGTGTGCGTTCAGTCGCCTTACGGGGGGTCACCAATTGCTGAAGATTTGTTGAGCAATAAGTACGTGCGATCGGGCGTTCATTTTGCGCTCGAGGCTGCGTTCGGAGAGAGCAGAAATTCAGAAGCGATTAAAAAGATGGTGAAGCCGGTGGAAGATTTAACGTATCGAGCGAGAATACGATTTCTTCGAAAACACCCGTTGCCGGAACAGTTCAGAGATAAAACGGTATGTTTCCACTCCAAAACGACCAGCAAAGATTCCGCGATGACCAACATCGCTCTGTACAGTTTATCGCAATACAACGAAGAAGGGGACGGTTTAGTCTGTCGGTCCGACGCCGAAATCCCACACACGAGAGTCGTTCGATACGACGAGGAATTCGATCACGTCGATCCCGCCTTTCCGACGTCATTTTCCGACGCGCTCGTCCGAGACCATCGCGAATTCTACGCGAAAGAGAACGAGCGAAGAATGAAACGTGGAAACAAAATGCTCTTACCCACCCCACTGGGCATCAAAGGCGCCGAGTTGACCTCTCAAGTTTTAGCCGTTCCGGGTAGAGTGAAACACGACACCGCTTCCGTCCATCTCGCGTTGGCGCATTTAGCTTTAAGCGCACCCGCGAAGAAGAAGAAGAAGAAGAAGAAGGAAAGTATCGCTCTTCAAAACGGAGAGACAGGGGTAGTATTAAACAAGGGTCACGCGCAACAAACCACCACCACCGCAATAGAAGTCGCTTAAAATTAATTTGATACGCAGAGGCATAGAGCAAGCAAAAGCTAGAAAATAATATAAGAAATCCCCCACTCTTTCACTCAGCGTTGTTGTCTTAAATATTCTTATTCTCATCACTTTCTTCATAAAGACATACGTACATTCTTATCCTCATCACTTTCTTCATAAAGACATACGTACACAGCACGAAACGACGAGAAGGAGAAGACGCAGACTTCAAAGAAGAAGAAGACTTAAGTAAAAATGTCGAGCGAAACGGTCACGGAACTCCTCAACCGGAAGAACCAATTGGAGAACTCCTTGCAACAAACCGAAAAGCAACTCTACGACTTGGAAACCGCGTATTTATCCAACGAACACGGCGGTTCTCACGGGAGCATCTTGAAAGGGTTCGAAGTCGCCTTGTCGCAAAACAAAACGCACGCGCAAGTCGCCGCAGGAGGCGCGCACCATCGAGAAAATCATCATCTCGACGGCGGTGGGGGAAACGTGACGAAGAAAAAATCCGGATCGAACGCGAGTAAAAACACAAAACCAGAGGATAGATTGTTTAGCTTATCCTCGAAAACGAGTCCAGTGCAAGCGGAGGTGGCGAAGGAGAACGAGCAGGTCAGGCTGTCGACCACCGCGAGCGGGAGGATGACGAAGAGTTATAGGAAATAGTATCACTCATTTCAGTAGAGAGACAACGTGTAAACGTTAAAAACCTGCTCTTCTGTGTATATTATATAATATTACAATTCTCTCTTTCTCTCCCTCTCTGTCTATCTACTGAGAAAGAGAGAGAGAGATGAAAATGCTACGTGTGCGTGTGTCTCGCGTCAGAATATATTCCCGCGTTCTTTCTCTCTCGTCGGAACAACTTTATTACATAATCTTCGCTCCGTCCGCGCCGAAAATCTCCGTCCGAATCTCCGGCATCAACGCCTCGAACGTGTTCTTCACCCTCGCGTCGAGCGTGTTATCGCACGTCGTCTTCCCGTTGCTGGAAATCACCAAAACCCCCCCGACGCAACTCTTCCCTTCCTTCGATATCTCCGGCGAAGGCGGTAAACTCTCTCGCAAATCCAACGTCGGTTGTAACCCGCTCACTCTACCCGCGGCTAACGCGATGGCTTCTTTACACACGCTCTCGTCTTGTTTCCGACATCTTACGATGCACTGGAAGTCTTGTAATTTCTTCGCGCCTTGCGCGATTAACCCCGCCAGAAGTTGTTTGTATTGCGGCGATTTCGAAACCTCCCCGAGTTTCGCTCTCGACGCGTTCAACAACTCCTCCATCATCTGATCTCTCGCGACGAGAACTTTAATCCTCGCCACGTTCCCAGTCGTCGACCGTTCGATTTTCTTCTTCACCGAGACCAAACTCTCTTTCCTCTCGTACTCTCGCTTGATCTTTTGCTTTTCAAGTTCCACCATTTGGAGTTTTTCGATGTTAAACTCCTCCTCGGCGGCGACTCGGATTTCGTTCGCTTTTTCCTCGGCTTCTTGCTTGATGAATTCAACCATCTGGTTGATTTGCTTTTGGACCTCCTGGTCGTCCATTCTTTCTTTTTCAACGAGAATACACCGCCAAAAAGTGTAGCAGAGAGAGGGGAGTAGAGTTTTCAGTGAACGAGCTCGTGTGAATAGAATAAATGGGGGTGTGCGTCAATCGTAATATCGCACTGTGATGAGTGAAGATGATCTTGTGTTTCGTCTCTTTTTATCCAAAGTAGTGCGAGAAAAAAAGACGAGAGAGGGAGAGACCAAAAGAAAACTCTACATTTTTGTCTGTCCCTTTTAGAACACGAGAGAAAGATTTTTTAGTAAACGCGTCGTCATCGTCATCGGGTACGTTTTATGACGATGCTTTTCGAAGAGAGGGACGAGAGGATCAATGATGATATAGACGATAATGATGATTACTAACTGCTTTTCGTAATAACCGGTAATAAAGTTATTACTCTTTTTATATCCTATTATATTTTTCCGCATCGTCGCGGAAGAATTTTGTTGGTATTGTTGTTAATGTTACCAAACTTGGTCGCCGAAGTACTTCAACGCCGGGACGCCTCGAATTTCCAGATCGAACATCGGCGCCTCGATGCGCTTTAAGGTTTTGAGACCAGCGTCGGTGTCTAACATTTCCATCGCTTTTCGTTGGTCTTTTTCCTTCATTCGGACGAAAGAGACCGCTCTTTTAGAAGCCGAGGCTAAGCGTTCGCTTTCGGAGATTAACGTTTGGACGTCGGCGTCTTTGCTCGTTTCGTCGGTACTCGTTTTCAATTTTTCCGCAGCCGCGTTGCAGGCGTCCGCGGCGTCTTGGAAATCGGCGACGTCGACGTTTAAGATTTGGTTGATGACGATTTTCGTGCACGGCACCGTTTCGTCTCTCAAAGATTTCAACAGACGACCGCTTTCACTCATGCCTAAAACGGTCGGGATAGTCGCGATGACAAACTCCGTCGTCTCTTTATTCCGGAACAAATCTTTCACCTCTTGTAAACGCTTCTTCAAATTTTCCAACTTTTCCACCGCCGCGTCTTGATTTTGGTTCTCCTGACCAAACAAACCTTTCACCATATCACCGGCGCTGGTTAATTTCTGTCTCAAACGAACAATCTTCCCGATGGATTTATCCAAGAACTCCGGCAACGATAACAATCTCAACGTGTGCCCGGTCGGCGCCGTGTCGAAGACGATCCTCGTAAACTTCGCGTACTTCTCATCCTCGGTAAACTGCACAACCTTTGCAATAGCAATCGCTTCGTCCAACCCGGGAGGAGGCGTATCCAACAACTCCCCTAACTTTAAATCCTGCAACGAATCCGAAATGCCGCTCAAACCAACGCTCCCCATAAAATCGCTCGCGCCTTTGGTGAAATCCGCGCTCTTTGAAAACTCCGAAAACTCACTCTTCGCTTGCGACGTGTCGATTTCCATCGCCCAAAGCATCCCGTCCGTACCTTCGACGGCGACGGGAACCCCGGACGAGACGTCCTGCGCCAAAGAATCGCTCAAAGAATGCGCCGGATCGGTCGAGACGATTAACGTCGGGTGTTGCCCAGAAGTCGCAAACTTCACCGCCAAGGAGGCGGACAACGACGTCTTCCCGACGCCTCCTTTCCCTCCGACGAGGTAATATTTCCGCGTTCGAATCGAAGACATTTCCTCGAAAACATTAGAACCACCATCCGCAGCAGCATTAGCATTAGCGATACTACTACGCCTTCCTCTCTTAGTATTCCTACTAAAAACGAACACTCGTCGTCGTGTAGGTAAAGTTGTTGTTGTCGTTGTTCTTTTTCTCCGCGGCGCAGAAAAATCATCATCGTAATAATAATCAGCGTTATTAAAGTCGTCTTTGCTTCTTCGCCTCGTCATCATCATCCTCTCGTTTTTCGCGGCATTCCTCGCCGTAGCGAACCTTCTTCTTCCTCCTCCTCCCGACGGCCGCAAAAGAGACGACGACGACGAAGGCGCGGAAGAAGAAGACGAAGCGCAGCAGGAGTCGCGCCTCATTCTCTGCCGCGGGGCGAAGAAAATCAAAGAAGACGACGAGGACATTATTTTGTGAGCGTTACTCTAATGTTAATGTGTTCTCTTTTTCTTAACGACGGTGTCGTTCGACGACGACAGACGACGAAAAGGAGGATTTTTTTTGTCGTAACCCTAAACGAAAGAAGCGGAAATGAAAAAAGTGAGAAAAAAGTTGCCTTTTTTTGTTGTTGTTTTTTTGACACGCATCATCCTCTCTTTTCCCTCAGTTTTATCTCTCCTCTCTCGTTTTTTTGTCCACTGTCTGGCTTTTTATTCATCGTACTAATTAAGAGAAAGAAGGGACAGACACACAAACACACGCACAGAAGAACGTCTTCTCAAAGAAGAGCTTCTTCAGAGAGAGAGAGAGAGAGAGAGAAAGAAAGATAATGGGGAAGAAAGAGGTGCGCTTTATTTCGTTTCGATGCGACAGAAAAGGAGGAGTAAAGAAGACTTTTGCCGCGCGAGGTGATGAGGAGCGCTCTTTTTTTTAACCTACTACTCCGGGGGGGGGCACCTTTTTTTGAGAGGATGATGATGTCGCGCGTCGCACGTAACAACAACAACAACAACAACAACAACGACAACGCTCTCTTCGTTGCAAAGAGAGAGAGTTCGTCAGTTCGCCAGTTCGCCTCCTAAAGAATTCTTTTTCTTCGTTTTGTTCTTCTCCTCCTCAATCGGAAGTATTCGTATTCGTATTCAAAGAAACTCACAAAAAGCGTTCGTTTTATCTTCTTCTTTCCAACACTTTATTCCACCAAACAAACAGAAGCAAAAAATGAAAAAACGAGAGGAGGATAAAGCGCAAAGGTCGGAGGAGTCGCGAGATTCCAAAGAAGGCTCGATGTCGCCGATAGACTTGTCCAAATTTACGGACGAAGAGTACATCGCACCACCACATCACAAAGAAGAGTTACACAACGATCACATTCATGAACACGGCGGCGAACAGCCACAAGCGTCGGAGGACGCCATGGATTGGTTGGATCAGGCGACGAATACGACGCATTATTTCGCCGACCCTTTGGATACGTTTATGCAAAATTTTCAGAACGCCAACGCGGGTGCGGGCGGGAGTTCGGAAGATGCAGACTACGGAGGCGTACAAGCACACGAGACGCACTTTTCTTTAGATTCGAGAATATTTGAGAACGATTCGCAGCCTGAAACGAGCGGGGTGCACGTGGACGCGTTTAACTTTGAGGCGAGCGGGCCAGCCGGGAGAAGGCAACACAACGCAGATGTGGTAGCCGCGAATACGACGAGTAAGCACGGGTCGTTAGCGTCGTCGTCGGCGGTGAGCAGAGGTGGAAGTGGTGGCAGCACGAAGGCGACGACGTCGGCGAAGAAACCGAGTTCGTCATCGTCCAAGAGTAAATCGTCGAACAAGAGCAACAACAACAACAACAACAACAACAACAGTGAGAGTGACAGGAACATCAACAAAAATTGCCACTCATCAGTGCAAAGAAGCACATCGTTTACGAAACCGAGAAAGACGAGTTCTTTCAAGAAATCAAATTTAAGTGGAGTAAAGAAAGCGAGTTCGCACGTCGATTTGACGAGTGCGTTTACCGACTTGGAGCAAGGCATGATGCATTTGAACTCCAATCAAATCCAACCGGGCGTGATGCGTCGCATCCCCTCGGAGCTTCGCATGCAGCAACTCGCGCGATATCGCGAAAAGAGAGCGAGACGTAGATTAGGCCACAAAAAGATTCGATACGAGTGCCGCAAGACGCTCGCAGATAACCGACCGAGGTTCAAAGGTCGGTTTGCTAAGATTATACCGACCGTGGCTTCGGAAGGCGACTTGTCGACGATGTCGGCGCCAGAACCCGGCGAAGGCGTGGCAGCCATGAACGACGTTTTAGACTCCATGGAAGCAAAAAGCAAAGGTCCTGGAGATGAGCTCACTAAAACCGAACAACAGACGAAGAAAGAAAATGTGATTAAGAACGCAAACGAAAAAGCAGCGGCGGCGACGAGAAAAACGAGGGCGGAAACTACGGCCGCCGTGGCGTCGAAGAAAACCAGAGCAAACTCAAACTCTAAAGGTTCAGAGGAAACTAACGATAGCGAAACCGCCGAGAGCGATTTGTTTTCTATTGAGATACCAAAGAGAACGCGAGCTATGCGAAGATTGCAATCGAACGCGAGAGGTTTGCGAGCTTCGCAATCCGAAGTTTCTCTCGTCAAACTGGTTGAATCCTAACGAGAAGAGATTTCACCACTACGTGTTTGTAGATGGAAAGAGAGGAGAGACAGAGAGGGAGAGACAAAACCTAGATTCGATAAAACTAGTAGCGAGTACAAAGTTCATACTAGATAGTCAAGGAGACGGGTACAGATTGTTGTATCATATAAGAGAGAGAAGTCGCGAGCGGAGGAAAGATATAGTCATTGTTTTTATCTGTACAAATATTAATAACCAACGAAAGTAAAAATATAATATTAAAAGAACAGTGGTAAAGCATTGCTGTATGCGTCACACGCCGCACTGTGGCACGTTCTCGCTTCCCTCGTTAGTTCATCTTTCGTCGCTCACTTCATTTTGTAAAGCAATACGAGTTGACACTTTTTTAGTTACGCCGGGCCGCTGCTGCTTCCTGGAGGCGAAGTGAAGTTTGTGCCTTCATAATAGTATTGCTGTTGCTGTTGCTGCTCTTTATAACCAAATTGATATTGTTGTTGCAGCTGATGATATTGCTGCTGCTGATGCTGCAGCGCATGAATATATTGCTGAGATACGTAAGGGTATTGATGTTGTTGTGGATAAAACGTCGGCGGTGGCGTGTAGTGAGAGAACATCGGCCCCGAAGGAGACGTCCTCGGAGAGTAATATTTATCCGCCGCGTACTCGTACTCTTCATAGCTGGAAAATTGACCACCACCTGTGGCAGTACCACCACTAATACCACCAACATTACCACCTTTACCACCACCCGATTTAGACGGACTTCTCGATTTAGGTCGTAAACGCGTTATATCTTCGTCGTGCGGTAACAAGTGCGCGGGACGACTCACTCTTTGAGGACTGCTCTGCGGACTTGAGCCACTTTTATGTCGATACGTGTATGTTTGACGCTCTCTTTGCAGTTGTTGTTGCTGTTGCTGATATTGTGGCGTCATGGACGACTGCGGCGATTGATACTGAGTTGTTTGATTGTATTGCTGTTGTTGTTGCATCATCGCTCGGTTCGCCCGTCTTTGATATTGCGCCTCGAATTTCCCGCTTATCCTCGTTCCCTCAAACGCTTTTCTGTACGTGATTGGATTGTGCGTCGTTCTGTACACGTTTTCGCTGACCGTGACCCAACCAGGGCGGAGTAGTTGACTGTCTCCGAACAAGTTCAAACGTCTCAACCCTTGGACAAAGCGTTCCGCGATGGCGTAAATCTGATCTGGTTTTTGATTTCCCTGCAGAGGCGGCGAAATGATAACGTCAGCGTCTACGTTCGCGTGAATCAATTGCGCTTCTTTACGCGTGACTTTTGCTTTTGCTGCAATCATGCAGTGCTCTTTATGCAAAGTGAACGGGAATTCTTCCTCGTTCATTCCTTCTCCATCTTCTGAAAGCGTCGATAAGTGCGACATCGTCGACGCGATAGACGTAGACGTCCTCGATCGAAACGAAGAAGGAGACGAAGAAGAAGACGCCGATGATGGAGTCGATGGGGTACTTGGAGATGATGGCGACATCGAAGAAGAAGATGGAGAAGCATACGGAGGAGTTCCTACTGCTCCGACGCTCCCAGAAGCAACACTTCTCCTCGAGGCTGACGACGAAGCCGGAGACGAAGGCGTCAGCGACGACTCGGTCCTGTCCAATCCTATCTTGACCCAAACAATCTCCTCCGCGCATCGACGAAATTTCCACGCTTTCATAATCTTCAACGCGTTGTCGTGCATTCTTCCATCTCCTTTCCCAATCCACAAGAATACGAACGCCTTATCCGAAGTTACTGCGTTTAAATCCAGCCTCGCTACGTCTCGCCAATTCATTTTCGACCAATCGGGATTAATGACCGCCACATCAAACGTCCCTAAATTCTCACTCGTCAGCTCGCACGTCTTCACACTCTCTATCTTTACGCTCAGCGGCACGTGCGCGTGCGCGTTAATCAGCTCGCTCTTCAAATCTACCAGTTTTTGCAAAGCAGGCGTCGGGATGCCTTGCGGATCGATGATAAAATTCTGCGGTCGTTCTCCCGTGACCACGTAATGGGACGAGTAATCTAACGACCAGTGCTGATTGGGAGGTTTCGGCGTATTTGGCGGCGGTTGCATGTGCTGCGCGACTTCAACGCGTTGTTCCTTCCCTCCTTCTCTTCCGTGCTGTTGCTGTTGGTGACGATACGAATGACCACCCATCATCATCGATTGAGAAGAAGAAGACGCGGGCGAAGCGGACAGACGCATATCGCCAAACGACATCGCCGCCGCCGCGGCCGCCATCGATGCCGCATACTGATGCGCGTTTTCGTGATGCTGCGTCAAAGTTAAGTTCGCCGGTAAAGAAGTCGGCAGCGGTGGAGGTAACGGCGGCGGCGGTGACGGAGGCATCGGTGGAGGAGACGGTAAAGGCGGAGGAGGAGGCACGTACATTTTTACTTCTTTTCCTTCTTCTTCTTCTTCTTCAAGTCTCGGGGAGGGTGGCGGCGTCGGTGGACAACGACGATTCTCCCCCTCCTCCTCCGACGCGGACGAAAGAGATCGTCGTTCTCGTTCTCGATCTCGTTCGCCGAAACCGCCTTCATCTCTTCTCGGTCGAGGAATAACTTTTCTCGTTCTCTCCTCCTCCTCCACTTCGTTTTCCTTTCTCCTGGGCGGCGGTATCGTCTTCTTTTCCGTCGTTTGCTTCTCAACAACAACGGCATCGTCGTCGTCGTCGTCAAAATCGTCCTTGTCGTCGCTCATCGTTGTCAGAAAGAGAGGAGTTTCAAAGAGTAGTATTTCTCACTGCGAAAAGAGCGCGCGCGAGCTAAAAGCAAAGGAGTGGAGAATATCGCGAGAGGAGAGTAAAAAATACTCGAAGAGAGAAGGTCTTTCTCTTGGAACGAGAACAACGATAACAACAAGAACAATCGACCTCCCCCAAACACCCGCTTTTATTCGCTGGATGATGAGAAAGAAAAGTATGAAATCTTCTTCTGTTACTATCGTAATAAGAGTATTCAAAAAAGGAAGGATTTTAAGGCGAAAAGTGTTCGGGCGTCTTTCGCCGCGCTTTTGGCGAGGCTTTTGAGGATACGTACGTACGCTCGATCCGTCTCTCTAGTTTATCGCTAGTATTTAAGCTATACAATTACAAACATCATCACATCTCGTCGTTCTGTGCGCACGTGTGAGAATATATACACATGCCCACCGAAAGGACTTACTCTATATATAAAACGTCTTCTCGTTGAAGAATATCCTATCCGATTATTAGTATTATTTTTGTTGTTGTTGTTGTTTAGACTCTTTGTTCCTCTCTCGTCTTTCCGAGACTAACACATCGACTTCTTTTTGTAAACTTTGTTCTTTTTGGACCAACCATTCGGCGGTGAATGCTCCCGCGACCGCGAAACCAGCGTGGAGTTGAGGTTCTGTAGTATTCGTGTTAGTATTATTACGTCGTGTGTTTTATTTATATAAAAGAGAGAGAGAGAGAGAGAGAAGCGCGCGAGATTGGAAAGAGAGATGATTGCGCAACGCGACGGAAACGATGATGATGAAGAAGACAAAGAAGAAGTGAAAGAAGAAGAAAGATATTACTCACGGTGAAACAAAGGCACTTTCCGCAAAGCGCAGGCGTACATCTGCGTGCAGACGCCGGCGAACGCGCCCACGAAGGTTGCCGAAGACGTGAAAAGCATTCTATAATAGTTATTACTATTCTGCGGTTTTTTTGTGACGATGTGACGACGAGTTGTATTCGATTTTCATATTCTTTTTTCAAACTTTTCTCTCTCGTCTCTCTCTCTGACTCTCTCGTCGCGAGTTGAGTACGATGATGATGACGATGATGACGATCGATGCTTTTTGCGAATGATGATAAAAAATAATGTATTAAATGTGTTATTAAGCGAAGGTCAACATCTCCCTGTTTTCAAACCCGCACTGCTCTAACGTCTTCCCCGGATCGTCTAAAGTCGTGCGTTTGGGAAAGTGAACTAAGACTAAACACTGATCTCCTCCTCGCGACTTAAACGTGACTTTAGTGTTGCTCTCGCTCGCGATCCAGTTTTCCACGTCTTTGACCGAATTGGATTTACGAAAACGTCTAGGTTTGAGCCGTTCGCCGTCCGGCAAGCGAACGGCGACGGAAAGCGTGTCCGGGCTTTCGTCTGGTTCTTGTTCGAGTTGCATCGTTCCGTTGTTGTCGTTTCCGT
>Ga0257106_1000162_pt1 | contig 42015 bp, 21 predicted proteins | sample LP_taG_3_FD_190177 | JGI IMG/M metagenome (GOLD analysis project Ga0257106, IMG submission 190177) | Marine microbial communities from Northeast Subartic Pacific Ocean, Canada - LP_J_2011_P26_10m | ecosystem: Environmental > Aquatic > Marine > Oceanic | place: Canada: Northeast Subartic Pacific...
CCTCCCAGACCACCACCTTATCCTCCTCCACCGTCACCGCCTCCGCATGTGCCTCCGCCGTCCCCCCCGCCGAGTCCTTCTCCGCCGAGTCCACCTCCTCCCGCGCCTCCGCCTGTGCCTCCGCCGTCCCCCCCGCCGAGTCCTCCTCCGCCAAATCCACCTCCTCCCGCACCACCTCCGTCTCCGCCACCACCTCCGTCTCCGCCACCGTCTCCGCCGCCGTCTCCACCGCCGGCACAAGTGGGCGTACAAGCAGATATGGATGTCGAGGGATACTCTGCGGAAGAATTTGACGAGGAAAAGCAGCATGCATTTATAGAAGCAATTGCGGACATGCTCGGTGTGCTTCCATCACAAGTTACCATCGATAGTATCACAGACACCACCTCCTCGAAGAAAGGGCGGCGTCGAAGGAATTCTCGACGTTCGCTTTTGTCCGGCTCGCTTCACGTGCAATTTAGCATCGCAGTCCTTTACGTCGAGGAAGTGCAAAACATCGAAGACACGATTATTCAATCAGAATCTTCGGCAGTCGTTCAAGTGTTCCAAGCAAACGGTCTTTTAGAGGTTTCATCCGTCGTACCGCCAACATCAGTGACAAAATATTATCCCCCACCACCTCCGCCATTACCTCCACCATCGCCTCCATCGCCGCCTCCATCACCACCGCCTCCACCTTCTCCACCTCCTCCTTCGCCGCCTCCTTCGCCGCCTCCTTCCCCACTACCGCCACTACCATCTAGTCCACCGCCTTGGCCACCAAATCCGGCATCGCCGCCAAATCCGCCGCCGAATCCGCCACCGCTTATTCCCTCGTCGCCTCCTCCGCTCGTAGAACCATCATCGCCTCCACCGCAACCTCCACCACAGCCTCCTTTGATCGATTTTTCGGAAACTTTAGCCCCGAATCCATCGCCGATTTCGACGGATACTTCTGGAAATCTCGCACTAGACGAAGTTTACGACACTTCTATCACAGATGACTACGAAGATCCGTTTGATAAGGTTTTCGTGGCATCTAGTAGAACCGCTCTGCCGGATTCGCTCTTTTCCATGCCGCGGTATAATCCAAGATCTGGTTTGGAATACCAAGGTCAGTTTCAAAACCCGGCCGCGGATCCAGATTATATGGACATGTTACTCGGACAAGCACTGCCAGGTATCATGATTGCTTTATTTTCATTTTTCTGCTCTCTTTTGGGATTATTTATAGTCCTTGGTACAGTAATTGCATACACGAGGAGACAACTTAGACAAATGCAGCGGAGCAAGTCTATAATCCCGAGAGCGTGGTCGATAATTATCAGACCGAAACCGTTCACTGTCAAACAACTCAAGAGAATGAAGAAAGTAATAATAACGTTGTCGCTCGTGGTGTTTGTCGGTTGTATCGCCGTATTGACGACAGGAATGCGAGTGAAAAACTCCATGATTAAATTCGGCGACGTGATGCTTAAATCCGTGGTTGAAGTTGAGGAATCGACTTTGAAAATAGAAGAGGTTCTTTCGCGCGAAAATGTGCTCGAGAATATAACAATTTTTGTCACAAAACTTAACGAAGACATCGCGACCATTAAAGACTCGTATAGCAGTGTCAGATCTGGATTGACGTCGAGTTCTACAGGTATACAGTCCTCGCTAATCACACTGAGCGTGTTCGTAAGTTTGCTCGCATTTTTAGCGGCATTTTTCGTATACGTCGATCAATGGAAGCTCGTCATCGTCTTGAATATAGTGATATCTATTTTTACGTGTTTAGCTTGGTTGGTATGGTCTGGCATCACGATGATGGGTACGATGACGAATGATATGTGTTATTCAATGCAAGTATTCATCGAACCTGGAGGGGAGGGTTACGTAGATTTGATGGATATATTGCCATGTATATCTGCGCCAATTGCGGTGAGTTCAATTGGTATCCTCAGGGCAACAATTGCGGATAGGGCATACCAAATAAACCGTCGCATAGTAAAGAACGATCCATTGATGGGCCTACCATTGGTTTGCCACGAATATGTCGAGGTGAGCGCTGAATTAACGTGCGATCCTGCAGGGAGGTATGCCGAAACGAATTACGCAAAAACGGTCTGTTCGGCTTATATGAACGGCGTTCTGGATGATGAGTTGAACGTTGGCGAGATGACATTTTGGCCGAGCGTGAAAGGTGTCGGCGGGAGCTGTGGTTACGGTAACACATCATGGAGCGCGTTCGGTTCGCGCGGTCATACAGTTTCTGCGGTCAATTTTGAAGCTGCGTACACGGTGTGCGAAAATAAAGAAGGCTGCGAGAATTCGTTGCCGTCGAAGATTCCTCGGGTTCCGTATACGGAATCTGTAGACTTGTCCTCTTCCGTCGCTGCGCTCGTGGATATCGTTCCTGACACTCAAAAGCTTCTCACGTGCCAGTATGTCAAAGAAGCATTTGAGAGTGCGGTGCCTTTGTGCGACGAAACTATATCGAACTTGACGTATCTGTGGCGGGGTAACTCGATCGTCGCTACTGCGTTATTCGGGTTATGGATTGCACTCTTGCTCGCCGTGCAACGTCTATCGAACAAAAACTTACTCGTGAAAAATATGATGGGAGCGATGAAATCCTTCAAAGCCATGAAGGCAGGAGGAAAAGGATCTTTTCTAGGCGGGAAAGTAGAAATACCCCCGTTTGTTCAGCGAATGAAGGCAACTTTTTGGACGACGGGGAAAGAATTGAGAGGAAGTCCTAGTTTCAAACCGAACGCAACGACGAGAATATCAAAAAGATTCAAAAAGCACGTTCAAGCGATTGGAGAATTGCGAGTGAAGATTAAAACTCTCCAGATGAGCAAGTTAAGACGCTTAATTGCGAACATGACACCGCGTGGTCGAGAAGAATTGAAGAAACAAAAGCTGAAAGAGATCAACGCAATTTGGAAACAAAACGCCAAACGCTTAAGCTCGTTAAGAAAAGAAGAGATGAGTTTATCTTTTCGACGTGAAGAAAGTATAAAAAGAAAAGAAGAAGATGATGAACGAATACGAAGAGCCGAAGAGGCTGCTAATAACGCCCAACGTTCGATCACGTTTCAGAACGGCGGTGAGGATAGTTCAGAAGACGATGACAACGATGATATTTACAACTCTCCGGAAACGTTCGCTACGTTTCAGACCAACGATGACGCCGCCGACGACGACATCTACAACCAGGCGTATCTAGGAGCACCGTTCTCTCAATCTCCTCAGAACGAGGTTGAACGAATGCTATTCGTGCTCGACCGCGCAAAATTAGAGGCGCAAAAGAAAGAGACGGCGACACAAGTAGCCATATCAACCATGATGGAACAACTTGGCACAGCGCGAGCGACGGTTGCGAAAAAAACCACAGAACTAACATCATCGCCAATCGAAAGTATGCTCGAAACGATCGAAAAGGCTCGAAATAACGCCGCCAAAAAACTTTCGCCTGTCGCTCCTGCTCCTGCGGGGACAGTCGCTTTACCCATGCCATCTCCTCCTCTCACACCACCACCACCACCGGCGACGACGACGACGACGTCAACGTTTGCCGTCGGCGCTCTGCTTCAACAACTCGAACGAGCTCGAGCGCAAGTTACTTCGAGAGCGCCCCCGCCTTCGCCGCCGCCGCCACCGCAAAACGTCACGGAGCGAATGATACAACAGTTATCCGAAGTGCGAGAGCGTTTGTTGTTAGCCGTGAAGGAAGATGACGCCGTTTCTGCCGCCGACGACAAAGACGACCATTCGTAGTGAGAAGAGAGTTAATATTAATTTATTTAGAAATGAAAAAAAGGTAGTTTTTCTCTCTCGCTTCCCCCTGCAGTAGTAGTACAAAGTACAAAGTGTCTGTCGTCCATTTTTGGCTCACTCTCGCTTTTTCCCGCAAAGAAACAAACGCTTTTATAATTGCTTAAAGAAGCAAAGAGAAGGAGAAGGAGAAGAAGAACAAAATGATGTTCAGAGAGGAGTAGGAGTCGTTTGTTGGCGGGTGGTGGTGGTGGTGCGCTCAAAACGTGTCGTTGTTGGTGTTGTTGTGAAATGGTGTAATTTCTTTCGAAGCAGAAAAGAAATGCCTGTCTTCTTCTTCTTCTTCTCGAGCGCACGAGAACGACGCGATGATGATCGTGCTCAAAGAAACGTCGACGTTTGAAACGTTAGCGCGAGATTTCCCAGAGCACTGCCTGTTAGTCGTCGCCGGCGGGTCGTGCTTGTTCGTGCATGTGTTTTCGAGAGTGTTGATGAGCAGTGGTGGTGGTAGGAGTAGCAGCGGCGGGAGGAAAAGAGAGGAACACCAATCGACGACGAAGGAGTTTTTATCTCCAGTCAGAGGAGGAGGAGGAGGGAGTAACGACCTCGCGATGACGATTGAAGAAAATTTATTCTCGCGTTTACGAACATGGTACAACATCGTGTACGTTTTCGCGACGTTTGGAGATTGGATTCAAGGCGCGTATTTATACGCGTTGTATCGCGAACACAGGTTTACGATGCAATCGATTGGTTTCAACCTTGAATCTTAAGTTACTACAAGACCTCGGCATTAAGAAGTACGATATATACGACCCCGATCGTATAGCAAATGTTTTAAATTCTGTCGACGTGATGCGTGACTTGTTGATATATTGAATAATAAATACAAAGTGTATGGGATGCATTTTAATCTTTACCGAAGCGTGAAAACCTACGAAGATATTGTGAAAGATGCCCCCTACTTCAAAGAAAAATGGGCGGCATGTACACGATGGCGAAAGGACGAGAAAGATAGATTGTTTACGAACTCGCTTTCTTATCAATTCAACGAAATACTGGAACGCCGACAAAATACACTTTGCGATAAAATTGAGAAGAACTTCGGTATTAAGATTGCCGAAGATGACCGCGTTTTAATCGCGATGAAAAACTGTTTTGAACGCCTCCTCTTTCGAAACCTCTTTTTTTTCCCGCATGGAGAGGGCCCGAAGCGTCTTCACGACTGGCTTCATGCCATATTGTTTGAAGCTTTTCCCGTCTGCAGATCGCTCGAAAGTAGAGCCGGAGTACAGAATTTCATCGTCGACTGGCGAAGGTGCCCAAAATTTTTCTTTCAAGTAATCTTTCAAAGAAGGAGCACTGCGAATCGAATTAACGAGACGGTCGCGGTTCGTTTTTACAATCAAGATCCTTATACTTTTCGTGCATTTTTTCGAATGCTTTTCGAGTAATAACCATGAACCCAGTTGGACCGTCTGCGTCGCGTCGTCCCCTCGACGACGACGCGAACCGGGTTCGGGTCGCGACGACAACAACCTCGACGACGACAACGACGACGCCATTTCTCGCGCCGGTCGTCCAAAGTTTTTTACACCAAATCGAAGAAGACAACGATCCTTTTTAGGTTATTATGGGGATGTCGTCGACCGTTATTAGGGGGGAAGTCGTCGACCGGATGAAAAATATCTGGGATTTTTTGAATTCGTTGCAAAAAAACGGTGCGAGTACGTGAAGTTTGCCGAGGCGTTTCCGTTGGTTGGAGACGCGTTCGATTTGTCGCCGTGGTTGTCGCCGCATAGTCGCTATTTTAGTCGCGAGTGTAGAGTCAGAGCGTACGCGCAGTACTTGCAAAATTATCGATCGGTGAGCGTGCCGAGCATGGCGCAAGCTTTTGGGGTGAGCGTAGAATTTTTGGACGAAGAGTTGAGTAGGTTCATCGTTAGCGGTAGGTTGAATTGTACAATCGACGCCGTGGAAGGGGTATTGAGGACGAATAGGCCGGAGAAGAAGAACGCGTTGTATCAACAGTTCGTGAAGGATGGCGACGCGTTGTTGAATAGAATTCAAAAATTGTCCAGGATGATTGATTTGTAGATTTTATTTTCTATTTTACTTTGACAAAGCGTTTATACCACTACTACTACGGTAGTATTACAAATTTTCCGGTTCGTCTTCGAGGATCCTTTTGAAGCTGTTGACGTCGTCTATTTGTTCTTCTCGTAACTATCATCATCACTACTCGTCCATGAATCTGGTCTGTTCCCTGGATCTTTCCTGTACGGATGGTTATCGTCGTGTTGGCGAGCGCCGGAGTGTGCCCAAATCATTTCCTGCTGGTGGTCGAACGCGTCTTCCCGGTTATTTTTTTCGAACCAGTGGCGCGCGTCTCCGTGTCTCCGTCTCCATACTTTCACTCGAACGTCTTTCTCCACCAGCAACGGCGGCCAGAATGGAAACTTTTTGTTCAGTTTTACGCCGGTGAACCCGGTTATATTTCGCATGATTTCATACCCAGGCATTTTTTTGTATTCGTTGATTAACCAATCGTGCCCTCGGGAACCGTCGTCGTGTAACATGGCATGTAAATGACCCTCGTGTTCGTGGTCTTGCCTTTTGTTGTACAGGATGACATTGTGATCGTGATAGGCTTGACCGAACCGAGAGGCGCCAGTTTGCGCGCAATGGTCGTCGATATGTATTCTCACGTGGCCCAAGGTGTTGTGTTCCGGGTTCAACTCGTGGAAGGCGGCCAACGCTTCTCCGCCGGGATAGTTTGCGATGGACGCTTTGGCGAATACACCGATAGATACGGCACAACTGACTATAACGCCCATCCACGCGAGCGCGTGCAAAAAGTTTCCCTCTGCGCTCTTCTTTCTGTTCAAATTCAATCGGTGCATACCGCACGCTGCACAGAAATTGAACAAAGGCAAGACCGGGAAGAGAAAACGTAACTCTTTGTGTCCTATGAAGGAATACGCGAAAACAAAGAACGACGCGATCATAAACGCCGATCGACACCGGTGTTCGTGTTTAAACCCATACATACTCAACGGATACGCAATCAATAACATTCTCGGCAACGCGGAATACACGTACCACAAAAACGGTTTCGTCCCGTATTGGTGACTGCGATTCGCACCCATCGGATTGTTAAAGGACAACACTTCCCACTCTGGCCATAAATATTCCTGATCCCAATGTCTAGAATCAATCGTAATCGACGTGTACGCAAATGCCACGATCACGGTTACCATCGCCATAACGTTCGCGATAATCCGCAAACTCGCGTCGTATATATCCGTCATGCGAAACAACGTCACGTGTATCCCCAAAGGCGCCAACAACAAAATATTATCGCACCGAAATACCGCCACGACCATGCTCACAACCATTATCGCCAAAGTATCCAAAACCGAACTATTAATCTTTAATCCTCTCCTCTCTTCTAACCATAAACTCAACGCAAACGTCGTCAACGCGAACGCAAAAATGTTCGGCAACGGCCTCGAAGCGTAAAACGCCAGATGAAACTGCGCCAACGCGAGAGCGCTCGCATATACCGCGACGTCGTTCCCGAAATTCTTCCCCACGACCGAGTGAAATTTGTGTAAGGAAAAAGTCGACGCGGCGCCTAAAATCATCCGCATGACGACTTGATAATGCATTTTCGTTCTCACGAACGTCTCTTCCTCGTTCAAAGTCTCCACCAAGTGCTTCAATTCGCCCCAAATCTGTTCGTTTCTAAACACGCGTTTCGTCACCGGATTACTGTTCACGACGAGCTCCATCGCTCTCGCGAGAATCTTCGTCGCTTTTCCTAACACTAACGGCCCGAGAAATGTCCGAGGCACAACCCCTGGGAACTCTTTGTGGTCCCACAAGTGCAGCGCATTCGCGTGGAAAATCACGTCGTGCGCCGCTTGCGTGTTGAAAGATTCCTCGACTTTCGTGTACGGCGCCACGCGGACGTAGACAAGGACGAGGAGGAAGAAAAAGAGGTCGAAGAGTTTGTGGGTGAGGAGGAGGCGCATTTTGTGTAAACGCGTGATGGTGTGATGTGCGAAACCGCGATTTTTGGCGCGTTTGTAAAAGAGAGAGAGAGGGAGAGAGAGAGAGAGACCCGAATTGTGACTTTTCGTGGTGTAAGTGTTTTTCGTTACAAAGTAGACAGAAATACTAGTTTTTTCTGATCTGTGCTCGAATAATGATTTGGTTTTTTCGAGAGAAGAGTCAACGGCACCACAAGAGAGAAGGAAATTGAAGCTTTGACGAATGGCTTTTTAATGCTTTTGGCCGAAAAAACCAACTCGATTTGTTCAAAAAACCGGTTTTTTCATTTTTTTAATGGTTTCCAACGAAGGAACGAAGCCAAAAGACTCTCTATAACAAGTTTTTACTTTTACAACTTTCTAAATACCCAAACCGAAGTTCGGAGATCAAAGGCCGTTTCTTTCCCTCCACTCCAAAACCAAAAAAACACCTTTCGATAAAGAAATTTGATGCGTACCGGACCTAATGCTTCCCAGCGCAGGGGCGACGGTGAAACACCAGGGACCACCAGGCCGTAACTTGGGAACGACCCGTTACCGAAAAAGTACCTCAACCGACACAAAATCGCGTCATTGGCCTTCGCGAAGGTCCGCAGAGACAGGTAAGTCTCATTGTCTCAATTGAACAATGGTGGGGACCTTCAACCTCAGCGAGATCCGGGAGCCTCTTTAACGACTATCTATATCATCAACTCGCGCAAGAACGAAGGTCTCGAGCAGAGTTGATTTTTCAGAAATCTTTAAATTCTTACACATTCCAAAGCAAAAAAAAAGGGAGAAACTCGCCCACGCAAGTCAAAACTCCCGTACTGAACCCCCTTTGTCCGTTCTTTCCCAAAGCGTCTTTTCATCTTTTGCCATGCGGGAGGAGAGATACAAAAATTTTGTATCTATAAAACAGAAAGAAAGCAAAAGGATGAATGAAAAGAGCGGCGCATTCACGAAACGCGCGTACCGCGAATCGGCGCGAATCGCGAGATGCAGTTTTCTTCTTCTTTTACTCGCACGCGCACGCGTGCGAGTAAAAGAGAAGAAAACGCACGCAAAAAACATCTCTCAATTTTCTCTCTCGTCGTAGATACAAAATCTACCAACCTCGTTCGTTTTTCTTCTTCTTTACTCGACGACGAAAGTAAGGAACGGTAAAAGAAGAAGAAGTGAAGTAAAAGAGCGATGATTAAGAGATGATGATGATTTCTGTTTATGCGCGCGCGCTTTGCGCTCAAAAAGTGAAGAATGTAGATGTTTTTGAAGATGTGTTTTTTTGAGCGTTTTGTTCTGTCTCGGGCATCCTCGGAGATACGAAAAATAAAATTAGTCTCGTTTCTCTCATGCAAATAAAATCGTCCACAGAAATCTCGATGGCTTCTACCGCTGATTGCTGATTAGTGATTTTAACCCATACTCACACACACATCAAATACTTACACGAAGAAGCCAAAGTGCCGTAATCGCGACCATCCTTTTCCTTTTTTTGTCTTCCTGATATAAAGTCTCCTCTGTTTCTTTGCACAGACGACTTTGGCTTTTGAAGGGACCTTTAAAACGCTCCAGAAAACACCCCGCACACACTCGGCAGAAGAGAGGAAAGAAGCGTCGAGGAAGAAGAAAAGAAGAAGAAACGTTCTCAAGAAGAGACGACTTTTACGACGAACATGCGTTCCTCTCGCTCCTTTTCTTTTAAACCCTTTTCCTTCTTTTCCTTCTTCTTTTTGTCTTGGTGTTGGTTTTGTCATTCGACGAGACCGTTTTTCTCGACATCACCATCTCTCGTCGACATCACACCAAACACCATCAGACGCACCAAGGACGACGACGGAGGAGGATTTTTAAGTAGAGGAATACAAAGGCCAAAAAGGGTTTCCCGCTCTTCTTCTCCGAGAGGGGTATTCCTCTTCGCTCGCGCCGAGGAGGAGGAAGAAGAGGAGGAAAAGGACGAAGAAGAAGAAGGAAAAGAAGAAGGAAAAGAAGAAACTATGACGACGATAAGAGAGAAGAAGAAGAAGAAGAAGACCAAGAGTAATAAAAGTAAAAGTAAAATCGAGCAAACTTACGGGGATAGCGGGGAAATCATCGTGGAAGATTTAACCGATCCGAAGAATTTCGACGAACGGAGAGGCGACGTGCGATCGACGCACCAGATGTTCGAGGAAGGCGCCGACGACGACGCGACGCACGCACTGGATGAGTTACAGGAAATTGGGAGGTCTGTGGATGATGTCGTCGACGACGGAGGACCGGCGATACCGAGGCATTACGTTTGCAACGCGTGTCAAGCGTCGGCGAGGAAGTTGGACGCAGATTTGTCCGAGGAAGAGTTGAAACGCGCCAGAGGGGCGAAATACGGGAAGAAGTTGGAAGAGATGTACTATTTAGACGCGATCGAGAAGAGTTGCGACGACCACTCGCACTGGCACTTGTACCACGCGCACGTCTACGACAGCGGGTACCATTATTTAGCCGGACCTTTGTTAGGGAACGCGAGCTCGAGAGGATCGAAACCGTTCGTGAGAGATTTTAGCAAACACAGATGGCCGAAACGATTGAGAGATTACTGTCAAGTTCTGGTGAACGAATTCGACGAGGAAGGCGTGTACGCGAAACACTACGAGTTGCAAGAAGAAAAGCTCCTGTGGGAAGAAGAAAAAAGAAAAGAGGAAGAGGAGGAATCCGAGCTCGAGAAGACGATGACGGCAGAGGAAATCAAACTGAGGCGGAAAAAGAAACGCCGAGAGGAGATTTTACATCCGTACAAGAAGAAAAAGAAGCGAAGAACGTTCGATTTAGCTAAAAAACTGTGCTACCAATCCGAACCGCCAAAGTGCACTTTCGATAACGAGTTTAAAAAGAGGGCGTTTTTACAACTCGCCACGCACGAAGAGGAACAGCGGGCTAAGGAAACTCAAAATTTAGGATGGAGCGAAAGAGAGGGAGACATTGGAGGCATTCGGTACGAACCGACGAAAGCGAAGAAGAAAAAGAAAGTAAAAGACGAAACTAAAAGACGTCTCGCCTCTTCTTCTTCTTCTTCTTCTTCTTCTTCTTCGACCGATGCTTTTTCTGCTCCTTCCGAGAAAGAAGAGAAGACGATAAAGACGACGAAGACGAAAAAGAAGAACAAGAAGAGCAAGAAGGAACGTATCGGCGGCGGCACAAACGGCGAAAAACAAACGACTTTGACGAAAGAAGAGTTGTAACCACCAAATCGCCTAAATGCGCGCTGGGGGCGTTTTCCTTTCCTTTTCGAGGAGAGCTGTTTTTTTTGGAAGAAAAGGACGACGAGACGACGTAAACGAGGACGGCACGACGACGACGACGATGCATTCAGGCGGCTGAATTCGTCGTCTGAATCGTCGTGTTTGTGTATGCGTAGTTTAAAAATCCAGTTTTATAGTAATAGTAATAAATAGTTAAAGTAAGGTAAGGAGAAGAAATATTTAGGGTAACATGAAAACCCTAAAACTTATTTTTGTTTGCGTGTGTCATCCAAAAAAGGGCGCGTCCCTTCAAAGGAAAGAGCGCGCTTTAGTGCGCACTCTAAAATCAATCGAAACAACGCGACATCATCATTAACGATAATAGAATAATAAAAGCGCTTCTAGTTTGATGAGTGCATCAAAAGCAGAGCGCGATCCTCTCCTCCCGTACACCAGACAGTTCGGGTCCATAAACGACGACGACGACGATGGGAAGAGATTCGAGCGAAGAGGCGCCTCATCGGACGATGTCGAAAACGGGAGAAAGAAGACATTCTTCCTCTTCGACGCGCATTCGCACGCGTCGAAGACGAAAATGCACGCATTTTTATACGTTTTGGTGGCGTGCGTGTTGTTCTTCTCCGGCGCGATCGTTGGTTCCTCCTCCTCGTCCTCGTCAAAGATGATTTTGTTGTCGAAGGAAGATGTCTCTTCGGCAAAAGGACCACGAAATCAACATCATCGTCTCGGGATGATGGCGACGATCGAAAACGCTCCCGGTCAGAAGACTTTATCAACGTTGATGAACAACAACAATAAGAACAAGAGCAATAATAATAATAATAATAATAACAAGAACAACGGCACTTCACAGTCTTCTAATGTGGACGACGACTCGTCTTCCACGTCTTCGTCTTCAAATTCAGGGGAGGAAGGCGCGAGCGAGGAGGACGCGTACCAGTCTCTGATGGAGATGTTTGGGATTTTCGGCGGCGCGGCGCCACCGACGAGAGAGGCGATCGAGGAACCGGAACCGAGCTTATCGGAGGAGAATCAAGATTTGTTGAAAGAAGAAGAGAATCACTATTCGAGGATTGGATCGGATTTGGGGTACTTCAGAGCGCCGTCGGTGAGGAACGATACTTTAGTGTTCGTTTCGGAAGGGTCGATTTGGCTTTCGCATCTGAGAGGCGGTCCAGCGGCGAGGATTTCGAGCAGTTATTCGTACGAATCGGTGCCAAAGCTCTCGCCCGACGGGAAACGAATCGCGTTTTTAGCGGAAGCTGCGGACGGGTTTGAAGTCTTTGAGCTCCCCATCGCCGGAGGCGTGGCGAGACAAGTCACTCACGGCGCGCAGGCGTATGGGTTGTCGCAATGGTCCGGCGACCACGAGCTTTTGATTTTAACGACGCAATTTTCCGATCTCGGAAATCCGCAGTTGGCAAAAGTCGACGCTTTAACCGGGAAGGTTTCGGTGTTGCCGTTTGAAAAAGCGCACGGAGGCTCGAAAGATCCCAAAGGATGCTACTTGTTTTATCCTTTGAGACAATCGTCCTCGACGAAACGGTACGAAGGTGGCGAACAGGCGAGAATTTGGAGATTTTGCGGTGAAGGTGCCGTCGGCGCGAACGGAACCGCTTGGTCAGAGGCGAAAGAGTTGACGCCAGAATCGTGGTCCATGCGAGGCGCGTGGTCGCCGCAAACCACGGACAAGCTCAGCGGCAAGGTGTTTTTCATCAGCGACAAAACCGGCGTGGCCAACTTGTGGGTGATGAACGACGACGGCTCGAAAAAGACGCAACTGACGTTCGAGTGCGAGTTCGACGTGATGGAGTATGCCATCGACGGTACTCGCATCGTCATGCGCGTTGGCGCGGATTTGAAATCAGCGACGTTGAGCGCGGCTCAAATCGAAGGCGGCGTGATCATTTCCGAGGCGACGACGTTGAAGATTAATCTTTTATCCGAATTCCGCGAGGCGCAGCCCATGTTGCTTTCCGATCCGCTTTATGAAATGTCCGAACTCGCCATCTCAGACGATGGCATTTACGGCGCTTTTATCGTGAGAGGTCAGGTTTACTTTTCGCCGCTCGTCGCGCAACTCGGGACGAGAATCGAAAAAGTTACCCAGTACGAAGGCATGGTTCGATACAAGCACGTGCAGTTCATTCCAAACTCGCATCCGAGTGATCCAATTAAGTTGCTCGCGTTGAGCGACGCCAGTGGTGAATACGACTACGTCGTTCTGGAAAGAGACGAGGACAACGGAGTCAGCTATTGGTCGGAAGCGCAAGTCACGCAAGACGGGGCCATTCAAGGAGGTTTGTCGTATTCGCAAATCTCTCCCGATGGCACCTCGCTCGCTTTCGATGATACCAACGGCCACGTCAAGTTGGTGAATTTCACCAACACCATCGTCAACACGGAGGAGTTCCGAACGCCAATTTCGCCGGAGGATGACCCCATCGGTGCCGGAGGACTCGGCGGCGCCGAGGACTTTTCTTCGGAAATGCCGCTGTTGTCGCGAATGCAGAACAGCGGCGCGGACGAGGAAGAGGTGCTCGACGCGGCGTCGATTTTGATCAAACGTCAACGCGTGTTGGATAAACGCACAAAGAAGATGCAAGCTGGTCGAAAGTTTGTCAAGGCGGACATGCGCGCGCCAAACTTTCGAGAGACGTCGTCGTCGTCGTCGTCCTCTCCGAACGTGGCGTCGCTCGGTAACCCTCAACGGCAGCAACAGAGTGCCAACGTAAACGCAAACAAGAAGAAGGTGAACAACAACAACCCTTCCTCGTCGGCGAAACTCTCCGCGTCTGATAACAATCAAGCGAACGTCCGCAACATCGTCTCTGGTTTACAACCCGAATCCGCGGGAGAATACGCCTGGTCTCCAGACGGCACTTGGCTCGCCTACGTCTCTCTCTACCAAGACACTGACTTTGAAGTTATTTATGCTTGGAACACGAAGACGAACGAACGAGTGCGCATCACGCCGCCGTCCTCGAACTCGAGATCGCCGACGTTTTCCCCGGACGGTTTGTTCCTCTACTACTTCAACGACGCGCAGTTTTCCTCCGGGTCAAATTCGCCGTACGGCTCCAGAGGGTCTGAACCGGTCTACGAAGACGGAGAAAGTTTGTACTGTTTGCCTTTGAGAGAAGGTTTGGCGTGTCCGTTCTTCTCCGGCGACGAGATGAATGCAGCGGGCACGGTGTTTGATCCTACTTTGGGGCAAAAGTACCCGACGAAAATTTCGATGAAGAACATCGAAAAGAGATCCGAGGTGGTTCCTTTTGTCGATCGCGCGAGATACGAAAGCATGTACATCATCGGTAGCGGCGCTACGATTTTGTTAAACATGTACGATTCCATGGGAAGCTATCTCATCGCTGTCGACATCATGCAAGGCTACGTTACGCCAATTTATCCGGACGCTTACGACGTTTTGGTGTCTCGCGACTTGCAAGTTGTCGTTTTGTTCACAGAAGAAGGCGTCGCGCTCATGTCTGCGCAGACCATCTCGGAAACTCCGGATCAAGATGCGATTCTCGCTCAAGCCTTGTTGTGGTTACCGCCGGAGACATGGACGGTGAAAGTCAACCCGAGAGAAGAGTGGATGCAAATGTACGACGAGGCCATGCGCACGATGCGAGACAACTTTTACGATCCGAACCTCCACGGCGTCGATTGGCCGGCTGTTACGGAACGGTATCGTCCGTTGGTAAAAAGATTGACCTCCAAGAATGAGTTACGAGACGTTCTCGAGCAAGCTTTGGGAGAATTGTCCGTCTTACACGTCTTTGTCAACGTCGAAGGCGGCGAGGCTTTTGAAAAAATTGGCATGGGACAGAGTTCGGCCTGCTTGGGCGCTGAATTTGAGCAAGTTCCTCAAGGTTTGCGCATTACGAAGATCTACGACACCTCCGAAGTGTTGATGGCCCCGAACTCACCTCTGTCGGCGATGGCTGTGGATTTGAGACCCGGCGATATCATCACTCGAATCGACGGCGTTTTGGTCAACGCTTTGTCCGATCCTCTCCCGAAACTTTTAATGGGTAAAGCGTATTCGCAAGTGCTCTTGGAAGTCATTCGCGGCCCGAGAACGAAGGAAGAGATGGCAGAGTTGGAAGAGTTGCAAGAAATGATTGAAAGCGTGCAACAATCGAGCTCGAGTTTGGGCGTCGCTCAATCAAACGCGCTCCGAAGGTCGTCCCTTTCGTCTTCTTCCATGGCATCAAAAAAGTCGCGCACAAGTACCGCCGCGGCTCCCAGTGGCGATGGTCAACAAAACAGCCCGAAAAGAGGGATAGATTCCGGCGAGCAATATTTCAACGGCGGGACTTTGAATGCGTTCAATCCGTTGACGGAAATCGCACAATCGGCTTTGAAATCGAATCGATTGGGGGCGCACTCGTCGTCGGCGAAACCCTCCAAAGACGCGGACAGTAGCAAATCATCCGACGGCGCTTCTAAAAGTTCTTCCTCGGGTAAGATGGGCGAAGAAGAGGAGGAAGAACTAGTCATGCTCGACAGAGTCGTCGTCGTTCCTCTCGACGTCGGGACGTGCTCCGCGCTTCAAAAAGCGGACGCTTTGAACAGAAGAAAAGCGAAGGTTCGCCACGACTCTAACGACACCATCGGTTACGTTTATCTCGAAGACATGGTCCAAGAAGGACCGGAAACGCATTCCATGGATGACTTTGCCAGTCAATTTTATCCGAACTTGCGAAAAGGTGGCTTGATCATTGACGTGAGAAGAAACCATGGCGGGAACATCGATACGTGGGTGTTGGAACGCTTGAGAAGAGTGGCTTGGATGTTTGAGTCCCACCGCAGCGGCCCGGGAGAGACGACCATGCAATACTCTTTCCGAGGCAAAGTCGTCGTATTGATCGACGAAATGTCCTCTTCAGATGCGGAACTTTTTGCCGCTGGTTTCCAAACCATGAAGCTCGGTAAGGTGATTGGCGCCAGATCCTGGGGCGGCGCGGTCGGGTACTCTGGCAACCCGGAGTGCTCCTTAGTCGACGGCGGCTCGTTCACCATCCCTTCGTTTGGTCCGTACCTCGGTAACGAGTGGTTAATCGAGCAAAAAGGTGTCATCCCGGATATTCCAGTAGCAAACTTACCCATCGAATCCTTCCACGGCACCGACAAGCAACTCGACGCCGCCATCCGAGAAGTTTTGAAGGAAATCAAGGCGTCGCCGGATGTGAAAATTCCAGAGCACCCGCAGTTTCCCGTGAGAGCGTACGACAACGCGAAGTGTTTGGCGGATCAACAAGAGGAAGGAGCGAAGACCGAGTTGTAAGAACGGAGTTTGCAGGTATTAGAAGAAGAAGAAGAGAAAGCGAAAACGAAAACGAAAACGAGAAGGAGAGAGAGAGGGAGAAGAGAATATAGAAAAGAGAAATTAAACTGCTTTAGAGTGAGAGAGAGAGGGAGATGTGCGCGTAACGTGTTCACGCGCGTTGTAATTTACTTTTGGTACCATTTATTATTATATGCATGTGAACATATTATCCGTATCGTCTTCGCGCCGTTTAGCGAACACCCTTTCATCCCTTTAATGCTGAGTCACCAGAAAAAACGCATGAATACTAACAGAAACTGTTGCTTTCAAAGCGCGCAGTAATGCTGACATCCTCTCCGTCGTTTACGACTCCGCCGGGTGGTTCTCGTTGTCATTCGACGACGACGACGACGGCTTTGTCGAGGACGACGACAAGGACGACGACGAGTAAGGCACCATCGTTAGTACGCCGAGGACGACGACGACGAAACGACAACCTTAACGGCTTTCTTGTCCTCCGATTCTCTTCTTGTTTTTGTTCTTTGAGGACGACGACGACGACACCGACGGGCTCGCTTCTTCTTTCTTCTCCGCGAGAAAGAGGAGGAGAACATAAACGACGAGCGATGAGGATGCGCGTCGTCCCGTCTTCTTCTTCTTCGTCTTCTTCTTCTCGAAAAGGCGGCGATTCGGATGATGATGATTTTAACGAGAAGGTTGCCGAAGTGAGCGAAAATTTGACCACCAACGAAGAAGCGTTGCGAGCGAAGATTGGACAGTTGCAAGAACGCGTGAAAGCGTTGAGGAGGACTCAATCGACGCCAAGAAAAGAAAACTTTCCCGCGACCGCCACTGCCGCGGTTTCTGTCGCGGGCGCGGCGATCGACGAGAGAAGAGGCGGCGCGGCGACTACGAGGAGCGGAGGCGACAAGAGGAGAGAAGGAGAGGGCCAAGGGGCGGATGTTGAAGGAGCAGTGGATGCGGATGGGACGGGTACTTTCTGGGAAGACATTTTGCAAGCGTCCGTGAGTACGTTGGAGGATATATTCAGCGGCGCGTCGTCCTCTTCGTGGGACGAAGACGAAGACGACGTCGAAGAAGAAGAACGAGAGAAAACTTCGCTGACGGTTGGAATCGAGAAGGGTGCGGAGACCGTGGACGTGGACGGTGGAAAAAGGGAGAAGACGAGGATAGAGGGTAATAGTAGCGGTAGTAGTAACAGTGGTGATATTGAGGGCAGGAAAAAGAACAAGGACAGCAGGTGGGAATGGCAAAGACAGTTTGATACTCCGAATCAGTTCATGGGGCATTTCAAGAAAGCGCCGGCCGAGAAAGGAGAAGAGAAGAGGCTCACTACCACCGCGGCAAATAGTACTACTACAACTGACTCCACCACTCCATTGATAACGACAACTACAACGACGACGACGACAAAAGAAGAAGAAGAAGAAGAAGAAGAAGAAGAAGAAGAAGAAGACTCAACGAATGCTGGGTCAAACTGGATCCCAGACGCGAGCGCGTTTCTTTCGCGTCTTCCGCTTCCGCCTTTGATCGGGAATTTGTTTTCTGGATCATCTTCATCCTCGACTGCAACGGCGACTACTTTTGCTGCTAACGCTGCTGCTGATTTAAGCATAGCTGAGCAAAGTGAGGAAGTAAGCGCAGAAGACGACGAACGAATAATCGATGAACGACTTCGCGACGCGAACGTAAACGCCGTCGCGGTTGCAAACAACGCCTTGCAAAAATTAACAGCCGCTATTCAAGAGATTGACTTACAAATCGATAGAGAATCGCCGCCGCGCACGCCAAGATCACCATCATCACCACCACTACCATCAACAGCGCAAGAAGGCGGGGCTTTCATCACCGCCGAAAATCAAAGTGAAGAGGATACGTTCAACGATTTAAAGGAGGCGCTCTCCGAGGCGATTAAAAATGCAGACAAAGCAAAAGCAAAGCTTGGAGACGTCGAAGTAGCGGCAAATGACGTTTTGAAAATGCGCGAACGCATCGAAAAGTATCGTCAAAGCGCGACGTATAAGAAGAACGTTTCTATGACATCTTCCGAAAATGGTAAACGCGGCTTGAGTGAAAGTCAGCCGGAAAATATTCAAGCTTTGCGTCAAGCGCTCGAAGCTGCCCAGGTCAAATTAAAAGAAGCTTCAGCTTCCTCGCGTAAACAAACTGTCGTTGTTGCCAGACAAGTTTTGGTATTGAGAGAACTTTTCGAGCCAGGAGCACAAAAGTCTGCAGAGAAGAGTAGTGAGAATGACGCCGATACCGATATTCAACGAGAACAACAACAAGAGGGACTGGTAGAAACGAAAAGAATCGACGAAGGTTTGTACAGTAAAATCAACTCGGCTCGTAAAGTAGCCGAAGATGCGATTGTTGCGTCGAATATTACCGAAACTTTAGCGAAACTAACGTCGTGGCCAGGCGCAAAACTTTCGCAAATTGTGACGAGGCAACTCGAAGAGATGGCGGCGATTGATGAAGACGCAGAAGATTTTGTCGGGTCAACAACATCAACCGGTGAAACCGACAGAAGCGATAACTTGGATAGCATTCTCCAGCCTGCTTTAAGAAACATGGTTTCCTCGTCCTTATATCGAGCGTCCGAAGAAGATACGAAGAATGCTAGGATTGCTTGTTCTCTTTCCTCTTGGATTTATAATTTTCCGGACCAAACGACAAAGGATGGTTTAACTCGAAACGGTTTGACCATGTTATGGAATTCGCACGAGCACGAAGAAGCTCTTTCGGAGGATGAAATTAGTGGCAACGACAGTCAACAACAACAACAACTCGTCCAAACCTCGAGTGTTGAGAATATCAACTTCACCGATGCCGAAGCCGCCGACTCGGAGATGAACAACGCAATTCTTTTAGAAAATTTGAAAAAGGAAAGACACAATCGAGAAGAATCGATTCGCTTAGCTTCTGCGGCTGCGGATGAAGCCATCAAAGCGTTGGCATCGGTGAAGAGAATGCGAGAATTAAAACCTGACGATCCAAACGCGGCCGAGGCTGCAAGAAAAGCCACGGAGCTCGCTAATTTGGTTTCTCAAGAGCTCACCAGAGTTTCGGAGTCTCAGAAAACGTTGAAGAAAGAACGCTCGGCGTTGTTACGCGAAAGCGAGAAAATAAGCGAGTTACAAAAACAAAGAGCAAAATCGAAAGCGTCTTCGGAAAACGGATTACAAAAGAAAAAGAAGAAGAATGGTAATAACAAAGAAGCCGGTGAGAATGCGGTGATGCCGGTGAACTATTGCGTGGGCGTAGACAAGGAAAACGCAACGTTATGGATTGTCGTCGAAGGATCGACCAACTTTGCCTCGTGGCAAACCAATTTAACTTGGACACCCACGACGTTTGAGGATAAAGAAATCAGAGTCCATCAAGGAGCGTACGCTTGCGCGCAAAGAATGTACGATCGCGTTGAAAAATTGTGTAAAGACCATTTGAAGACGTTTGGCTCTAAGAAGGCTCGGATAAAATTAACTGGTCATTCAATCGGTGGATCTCTGGCGTATTTGCTCGGTCTGATGCTCATTCTGAGAAATGGAGTTCCTCGATACGCGCTCGATGATATCTGGACGTTCGGGTCGCCGTACGTTTTCGATCGCGGTGCGGAAGATTTGATGCAAAGGATTGGGCTGCAGCGAGATTTCATTAAAGGCGTCATCATGGGCAAAGATATCGTACCTCGATCGTTTTCGTGCTATTATCCTCCGTGGACGCGTTCTATTTTGGGCTCGGCTCCCTGTCCTCGGCCGTTCAAATGCGTGAACATGCCTACGCTCTTAAACGAAGAAATGATGTACGCACCTTTGGGTGACATGTATCTTTTACAACCCGTACACGGTTCGGCGCATCCACTTTTACCAGAAGGACCGGGATTCTATAAGCTCCAAGGAGAAGAAATGTACGACATAATCGCCGCTAAAGCTCGCGAAAGTAGTTCGATATCGACGATGAGTCTAGATGCGAGTTTCGACGAAGAATCGCATTGGCTCGATGCGCAAAAAGACGAGCGTAAACTTGATTTTTACGCCGATGAAGTAGCTCAAACGCGAGGGTCAACAACAACTTCAACGACGAAGACTCTGTCTGAGAATTTAAACAAGATTGCGTGCTTAACGCAAGCGGATGCTGCATTAACGGCGTCCTTGATAATTTCCCAGATTGATAGAGAGCTTTTGACCAAAGCGAAAGAAGGCGTCGGCGGTGATCTATCGGTGATAATGCGAGAACAAACTCGAGATGCGGCGCAGAGAGTGATACTCAACACGCCACATCCACTCACAGTTTTGTCGGATCCGAGAAGTTACGGCCACCAAGGAGCAATCAGTCGTCACCATAATCCGTACTCATATCAAAAAGCTTTGTCCAGAGCTGCGAAAGCTTCGGCGGGAGAAAATAAAGAATATTCATAAACACGTGAACAGTAGCAGTGAGCTTGTAAAATAAAATTTGTATGTACAACAGGTAATAATAGTATATTTACGCGGCTTTCGCGAAGCCGACTCTGGACCCACCGTGATCAAATACCGTGTGATACGGTCCCAAAAACACGTCACCTAGAATCCACAGAGGACCCATTGGTTTAGGAACATCTAAACCCATGAAACCGCTAATGCACGTGTTTGAGTCTTGTCCATCATCAATCTCTAAGACGTACTGTTTCGGCGTCAATTCGAAGGATTTACCGGCAATTGTGAACGAAATATTTGGCATCTCATCGATGGCATTGCAATCGACTCCGGCTTGTCCACCCGGCTGCGCCGGGACAAAGTCACAAACCTTCTCGAGTTCATTCAAAACAACCGTACGAGTCACGTTCGCTTGCAATAACTCCTTCGCGTAATCCACGGCCATTTCACACGCCGAGCACGCAACTTTACTCTTTTTCGTTTCTTTTTCCTCCTTCTTCTTTGACGGTTTGAAAAGATCGCCCAAAAGCGAGAGACCCCCGCGAAGACTGCGATGTTTCTTTTCCTCTCTCGTCGTCATCAATAATTTTCGAGACGTAGCCAACACCCCGGTTGGCTCACTTATTTCTTTTTCAATCGCATTTGTTTCAGCGGCAGCTGAACAGATGTTCAAACTCTCGCAGATTTGACTCGAATCGTACGTTTCGATGTCGTCCAAAAATTCTTCGCCGTAACGTTTAATGGCAATCTTACACTCTTGAATCATCAAGTTTTCGGCGCCGATTGCGTCGTTAATTTTATCGATGACGGCGGAAGGTCCGGCGAGCAACGATGTTCCTGTATCTGCAATCGCTTGATGCTTAGTAGAGGAGGAGGACGACACCGTCGTCTTGTCGTTTTTGTCGTCGATGAATGAAAACTCACCAACTTTCACGTCATCCAAATCGAATTGCCAGTAGCCTTTCTTCGTCAAATCCACCCAGACGTGCTCGCCGACGAAGTGCTTCTCGTCGACGCCACCAAAGACGAGTTCACCACCATCAACCACACCGTCCCCGTCTTGATCTCTGTTTAACCAAAACGAAAACTGATCTTTCTCGACTTGATTTTGCGCGACGGCGTTATCAAACACCGGCGTGACCCCGTCGACGGCGATTTCCTTAAATCCCAATCCTAAGATCCCGTCAAACTTAGCGAAAAGGAACGTCAATCCCGGCTCTTTCGTCGCTTCCGCAAACGTCTGATCTTTAATTTCAATCGAATTTCCCAAATGCACCGTATCCGAGCTCAAGAACCCGCTCAACGACCCAGATCCGTATTGAATTGCAAAATCCTCACCGTTCGGCTCGTACGACCTGCTCTTCTCGCTGTCGTACTTTTCGTGCGCGTCGCAGGGAATTTGAGAAAACTTGCACTTTGACGATGGCACCCACAAATTCGAGCTCCCGGTATCGAAACACACCTGAAATTTCTGCCCTGGCGTTCCAATTTCCACCGGACCGTAATATTGCGCGTCCATGTAATTCGCGATGGGCACCGACGACGTCGCTCCTCCTTCTCCTCCGATCGACGTGTCTTCAGATGATTCCATCTTCTTGTCCTCCAATAAACTCGTTTCAGCGTTTCTCGTGTACTTCTCCACCATTTGCTTCTTCTTCATCTCCGCGTGTTTCGCTCGCAGCTTGGACGCTTTCATCTTCGTTTGCCAGTTTTCGCTCATTCCTTCCTTGTCCTCGTTTGCTTTCATCAAAGGCACCTTTTTTTGCAAGGACACGCGGTGAAGAACTCCTTGGACGACGTGACTCTTATTACGTTGATGATGATAACGAAGACCACCAAAACCATCATAAAACATCATCAGCATCGCTGCGCCTACTAAAGCGAGCATTGTCATCAACGAACGAGGACGTAAACGACGACGTTTGTCTTCTTCTTCTTCTTCTTTAGGGAACATGATGAAGAATTCTTCACCGCACAAAATTCTGATGATGATGATGCTTTTGGTATATAAAAGATGAAAGAAGACCAACGAAGTTTAAAACGAATACTCAGAAGACACCAAACAAAGTCTCAACGAATTCTCTTCTTCTTAATAAACGTCTTCTTCCTTTATTATTATTAAACAATATTGAGTGATAATGAGCGGGAAATTATGATGGAAATTTGGCAAAAATTTTATTCTTTCGTTGTTGTTGACCCAAAAAACTACCAAGGTACTCTAAAATACTACTAAAAAACTACCAGGTACTCTAAAATACTACTGCTAAAATTTTACCTCTTTCTCCTCTTTGTCTTTCTTTCGAAAACGACGTCGGTACGCGCGACGAATTTACAAGAAGAAGAGTCGTCGTCGTTTTTTGAGGAGAAGAACAGTCTCGAGCCTTCGTGAACGGGAGAGTTCTTAGCGTTTCCGTGAGGGAAGCACAAGACCGCGCCGACTCTCGGCGCGACGGCGTTACCGACGATGACTTTTTTCTTCTGTTCTTCTTCGTTAGTATGATCATCATCATCGACGGAATAGAACGTCGTCTCGCCACCTCGAAAGGTATCGGTCAAGTAGATGAGAAACGTGAGGCGCGTCGTCCGCTGGTTTTCTTTATTATTAGTGTTGTTACCGTCGAGGAGCGCGTTCGTGTCGACGACGAATTCGTTGGTTTGTTCGTCGAGCATACCGCACGGCCAAGCGCCGTCGAGATGTCTGCGATAGACGCTCTTATCGTCGTATTTGAATATTCGAAACCGCGGGTTTATGCCGACAGGAAGCCAATAATGGTGGACAGAATTATCGTCGTCGTCGTCTTCGAACGCATCTTCTTCGTCGTCGTGGAAATGGTCGCGAATTCGTTGCCAAATATTTTCTACGACAGCATTATACACGCATATTTCGCAATACTCCATCGACTCTTGGTCGTTCTCGTCGTCTTTTACGAGTCCACACGCCAAAGCGCTTTGAACGAATAACTCGCACTCTGCTTTCGCGAAAACAGACGTCAACGCGAATATCCCGGGTCCAACCGTTTGACTCAAATCGACGCGATTTACTCTCGGCGCTCGAAAGCCTGCCGGCGCGAGTATCAAAGCGTTTGGAGAGACTGGTCGAAAGAGTTTCAACGGTAAACGATTTGCCGGTCGCCGTCGACCGTCGTCCTCGCAACAGACGATGAAGCGTAAGCTATTATTGTTGTTACGCAAAGCGGCGGCGTGTATTTTTTCCTCTTCCTCTTCCTCTTCCGAACGCGCGGGTAACTCAACCCTGTTTCTAATTTCCACGCGAACTCTTTCGCGACGAGGAGAAGCATCATCATCGCTCACCATCCACGCACGAATCATTTCCCGCTTCTTCATCTCGAGACTAGGCGCGAGTCTTCCCGCGCTCTTCTTCCTCGTTTTTTTCTCCTCGTCGTCTTCGTCGTCGCTGCTTTTGCGAATTAATTTCAATACCCGCCACAAAAGCTCGTCCTCTTTCTCCTCTTCGCCGACGACGATGTTACCACCACCGACGCCGTTGAAACTCTTCCTCGCGAACGAACAACCTCGCACTAAATTCTCCTTACCAATCTTCTCGATCGTCTTCTCGACGCCGCTCACGTTCTCGCCCTTTCCGCTCTTTCCGCTCTCGTCAACAACGTCCTCCTCCCCGTCCTCGTTATTCTCAATCAGGAGTAACTCTGCGGCTGCGTTTGCATCTCCCGCCGCGCAAAACGTAAAATACGCGCATCGCAAAGACGCGTTCGTCAAACGAAGAAGTTGATGAGTCGTCGTCGTCGCAGTAAACACTCGTCGACGACGACGCCCTTCAACATTTTTGGTGTTCAACTGCTTGACTTTTCCCAAGACTTTCTTCACCGCTTTCGCGTTCGCGCGGAGTTGACACAACGCGAGCACTCTCTCCAACAGTTGAGAGAGATTGCGAAAAGAAAAGAGTTGTTCGTCCGAGAACAACACTTTGTCGTCTGAATCGATTCCTGTGTAATCGTCTGAGATCAAAAGCAAGTCCAAGACGTGCAAAAACGCTTTCACCGAGGAGGTCAGATTTCCCGCTCGCAACGCGACGTCGCACACGCGCTTCTGTTTGTTCGTTTCGACGACAGAAGAGGAGAGAGACGACGATGCGTCGTTTTTGTTCACTTTTGCGCTACCAGCGAGCGAGGTGTTTATCTCCTTTGTCTTCTTCTTCTTCTTCTTCTTTGACATGCTGATGATGATGCAAAAGCCGTTGAAGACGAGCGTGTGTGTGTTCTGAAGCGCAAGCGTTATGCATTCATGTTTATAAATCATAATGAAGGCAAAGTTATTACTCTGTGCGATGCAAAATTAGTATTAAGTAGTGCGTGTTTTACTAAACTCTCTCTCTAACTCTCTTTTGTCTCTCTCATTTCGCGCGATGACGTTATTCTTCTTCTCAACTAAATGTACGCTCTCTCGTTTTCTCGCTCTCGACTACTTCGCGGCGGCGGCTCGAACGTTGAAGACGAAGGCGTCGCACTTTTCTTTCGACTTTACGACGCCGCTCTCGTCGCAGACGCCCGAGGCGACGTCCACACCGTTCGGACGTAACACCATGACCGCTTCGGAGCAGTTTTCCGGCGTCAATCCACCGGCTAAAATCCATCCTTTCCTGGAACATCCTTTGGGAACTTTTAAGTTTTCCCACTCGAATTTCTCCCCCGATCCGGCGTTGACGCCGTCGATCAACACGTAATCTACCGTTTTCCTCGGTCCATTTACCCAATCAATCGGTGCTTTCCACCCTTTCTCCCCGGATAACATTTCTTTCCTTCTCGAGGCTAACTCCTCTTCGCTCTCCCCCGGCATTTCCGTCACGATTTTCCCGCTCTCGTCCGCCGAGCACACCCAAATAACTTTGATCTTTTGCGGAATATCCTTCAGAGATTGTCTGGCCAAATCGCCGTGTAACTGCGCGTGCGTGTTATATCCAAGCTCTTCGCATATCTTCGCTATTGTCGCTCCGTCTTCGTCCACGAACACCGCGACTGGCGTTATCACTCTTTCTTTAATCTTTTCGCACTCCTCCACGATCCTTTTCGCTCGTTCGATATCGACCGACCTTTTACTCTTGGGCCATAAGATCATCCCAATATGTGAGGCGCCGCTGTCGATGGCGACGCGACAATCTTCCGGGGTGGTGATGCCGCAAATTTTCACCACCTTAGGTATATCGAAATTCATTGCATTCTTCTTCGTAGTAGTGTTCGTTTTTCTTCGCTCTTCTTCTTCTTCTTGTTCTTGTTGTTCTGATGATGATGATGCGCGAGGAGGATCGAAAGATATCTTCTTTCGTGTTCCTCTCAAGACAAAACTTCTTCTTTCTCTTCTTCCTCTCAACGCATTCGTGGTTTTTGAAGGCGTCTTCGTAGTAGTACGACGACGCGTAGTATTCGTGGTGGTGGTCGAAACCATCATCATCATCATCCTCGTCGATGATGATGATGATGATGAAATCGTCGCCGTCATCCTTTTTTGTCTTCTTCTTCTTCTTCTTTTTTGTTAACACTTCTCGCAAAAAGTGAGAGATGAAAAAAAAAATTTAAGAAGAGAAAAGAAGAGTTTTTTTTTTTAGCACGAGTTTCACAGACAGACACAGACAGAGCTTTTTTGTTCGCTCGTGATGATGATTGTCTCATGCGAGAAAATCAATCACTTCTTCTTCAGAAAAAACGCTCTCTCTTCTCTCTCTCTTTCTCTCTCTCTCTCTCTTCTCTCTCTCTCTCTTGTTCTCTCGTTCTCTCTCTCTCGAAAGGTTCCTTTTGAAGAGAGCGAACCTTCGCGTAAAAGCGTGTACCCTCCAAAAAAACCACCTTTTCTTCAACAGAGAGAGAGAGAGAACGACAGAGAGAACGAAGAGTTTCTTAGAACGAGAGAAAAAGAGATTCCAACAACAACAACAACAACAACAACAACAACAACAACAACAACAACAACAACAACCCAGAAGGAGGAGAAGAAGAAGAAGAAGATGACGACGAGAACAACATCAATGTTGTTCTCGCTGACACGTTCAACGGTCTCTTCCGTGATGACACTCCTCGCAGCGGGTTTGACCGTGACGTTCTCCCAAGCGATGTTTTTGCACTACAGTTACGAACCCATCGAAGAAGAGCCGACGAGAGGGACGTCGTTTAAAGGACTGGCGAGATGTCGATTCGTCGAAGAAGACGAAGAAGTGAAAGAAGAAGAGGAACAGAATGAGAGTACTTTTGCTGCGACAAAGATGATGCTTTCGAGGACAAAAAGGACGACGACGACGACAAAAGAAAGAAGAGGTAAAAGTAAGGAGAGGAAACGCGTGGTGATTGTGGGCGATTCGCTCGCCACCGGCGTGGGTTGCACGACGAATACGCCGGCGCTGGCGAGAATCGTCGCGGAGCGATTGGCGGAGCTTTTATCGGTGGAGATCGAATGGATTGCGGTTGGAAAGAAAGGCGCAGCGTTGAGCGATATTTCGTCGTGCGTGCTTCCCGAGCTCAGAGAGAGTAACAACAGTAGAAGAAGCGTTAGTAACAGTAACGATAGCGGCGGTAGCAGCAGAAGTAGGAGTAGTAATAGTAGTGGTAATGATTCAGTCGAAAACGAGGTGGAGGAGAAGGAGGAGGATAAAAAGGCACAGAACGAGTTTTTGCTCCAACAACAACAATTTCAACAACAACAACAACAACAACAAGCGTCGTCGTCGTGTGCGAGGAAAGCGGACGCGGTGATAATTCTGTGCGGGATTAATGACGTGAAAACGTGCTTTCTTCACGGAAAAATCTTTTTTCGGGAGAATTTCGAGAACGAGTTGGAAAACGTGATCAAAGAAATCAAGAGCGTCGTCGGGAGCGACGCGCTCGTCGTGTTGCCGGGGAATCCCTTGCACATCGCGCCTTTATTTCCGAATCCACTTCGCGAAGTTATTTTGAAACTGAACGACTGTTGGGACGACAAAAAAGAAAAAGTCGCGAATAAGCTAGGGAAACGTAAAGCTTTGTTTATCAATTCTCCCACGCTACAAGCGCTGAGAGATGCCGTCCGAATGCATGGGGGGGATAGCGGTGGTGGTATTCGAGAAGGCGAGTTTACCGCGAGAGACGGCGTGCATCCAAACGATATGGGCTACAAGGCGTGGGCAAACATCATCGCCGCGGAAGTAGCCAAGGTATTAAAGGATAACGAAGTACAATGATCTCTTCCTTTTCCTCTCGAGCGTGTTGTTTAATACATATTTTTGTTTAATGTTAGTAGCACATATGTAGTACGACTTCCAAAAGCACGCTTTCTTTTTAACTAGTTTTATGGGATGATGACTTTAAAAGCTATTATTATTTAATATTTTAGTTCGTCAACGGCGGGATGACTCCTTCGTTGGAATCAAAAACGGCCGGGATGAATTTTCTTCCGAGTTTTTCCATGATGAGCGCGTTTTCCGGGTTGGAGTTTGATATTCGCAAAGTCTTCCCGAGAGCGAGATACCTATCGCACAAGGAATTCATAGCTGCTAAGCCGGAGTAGTCGCACACTCTGCAATTATCGATGTTTAGGACGATATCGTTTGGATCGACGCGAAGCGCAAACTCGTTTTTAAACGCGCGATCCGTTCCAAAGAATAATTCCCCGGAGCATCGATACACCGCTCTCTCCGTTCCATCGCTTAAAGTTTCAGTTGTACGTACTACATCGAGCGCATTGAATGAATTATCCCACGCGTACAATAGTGCCGCGAAAACTACCCCGGTACCAGTCGCGATGGCTAAGTTTGTGCGCTCCGTCAAGATCGTTACCAACAATATTAAAAACGTGTCTTGCAAACGCACGCGATCGGTCGTATCCGCGAAACATTTACGACGGCGACGACCGGCGTAATCCACCCTGTACGAGTTGTTCTTTGCCGATTGCTCGTCATTTCCCGTGGTTTCTTGCTGCGCGTCTTCTCCTTCTCTTCTACCTGGAATACAAAGAGATCGAACGTTTCCCGTCATGAGGGATAAGCAACTCCAATCAAAGGTGTAAATAACAACCATGAACAATACACCCGTGAGCGCGGCGACGGGGACTAACTCGATAACTTTTGAAGCCGCAACTACGAATATTAAAAACATGGTCGCCGCAAAAGCGGTCGATAATCTTCCGATTCCTCCTGATTTCACGTTAATTGTACTTTGGCCAATCATCGCATCCCCGCCCATAGACTTGAACATTCCACTCAAGAGATTTGCGACGCCCTGCGCGACGCACTCTTGCGTGCATCTACCAGTCGCATCGGACGTATCCTCCAAGATTTCATCCACGAGCTGTAAGGTTAATACAGATTCAATCAACCCGACCGCCGCCAAGGAAAATATCAAGGGAGCGATAATTCCAAACGACTCCGTCGTTAAATCCACATCCGGAGTGTGGTACGTCGGAAACGCTCCTTTTACCGGAGATAAGTCTACTACGGTGGGTGTGTCTGCTCCTATGGCCGTTCTGTTTATAGCGTGCTCGAAAATCAAGCACGAAAGAATAGATACGAGTGAACTTGGGACCATTTTGGTCAAGCGCGGTAAATAATGGACGATTAACATAGACCCAAACACGTACAGCAGCATAATCCACGTCGATGCTTCAGATGCACTTCTCCACGTTTTCTGTTCCTCGTAACCAGTGTGAATGAGAAAATCTTTGTCTGACTTGAATTCACTCAAAGAAATCGTCGATGAGTTATTCGCGTCTGCTTCGCTCAGAATCGCGCCGACGTAAGTGTTCAACTGATCCGCAGATAAATCCGGCAACTCTTCGGCAAAGACGCGCGTAATGTCCGCGGATGAAATTTCCCCTGCTCCGGTCGAATCAAACAATTTGAATCCTTTTTTCCAGTCCACTTCTTGAAAAGACTCCAGCTGCGCTTTGAAAATTATAATCGCCAAACCGTTTACGAAACCGGTCATGACCGTGTTGGGAATGAGACGCACCAAGCGACCGGCTTGAATGAGACCGAGAACTATTTGCAAAATGCCGCACAGAATCATGACCATAAACAGATATTCCACGCGTTTATCGTACGCTTGATCTCTTAACGATTTGCACGAATCCGTAATCTCCGTGCATCCCGAAATTTCCCCTAAAGAGACGAGTTTCTCCACCGGCAATAAGCCGTTCGGTTCCATGATTTGGACGGCGACAACCGCCATCGCGCCCGCCGCCCCAGAAACCATTCCTGGACGCCCCCCGATGAGAGCGGTGATTATTCCGAGAAAAAACGTTGCGTATAATCCAACTAACGGATCTACTTTCGCCACGAAACTAAACGCCACCGATTCTGGCACCTGCGCTATCGACACCGTCAAACCAGACAAGATTTCATTTTTCAATCGCAACTTGTTCTTTTTGTAAAAGTTGAAAGATTCCTTCGCGTACGCGAGGCCGCAGAACGGCGTGTCCGAGAACCCGTGATTCGCGTGAAAGCGCTGCATAAAGTTCATCTCCTCCGAACTTTTTTGGTTCTCGTCTCTTTCTTCCCGTTCCTCTCGTTTTGTCTCAGTGGCGGCCATTCTTTATCCTTTACTCTTTTGAGTATATCTAAAAGAGAAGAGAGAAGAGCTTTTGGGAGAGATGAGAGAGTCGAGTTGAGTGCGAATAGAAGACTATGTGCGATTCTCTCGATGTATTATTCTCTGTTATATATATCTCGTTTGTTTTCTTTTTGCCCTTCACGCGCTTCTTCTTCGTGAGTGATTATGTGAACGTAAATTATCTCAATAAGTTGTTGTGTGAGTGAAAAAGTGCAGCATGGACACAAAAACGAATACTAATACTACGAGTTGGTTCGTTGTCGTTCTTTTTTCTAAAATGTATTAGTACTCCTTGCATTACAAATCAATCTCTCTCTCTCTCTCTCTCTCTCAGAACATAAAACCAAAACCTCTCTACTTCTTCGCTCTCGCGACGCGTCCAGCTTTGTGCACGGCCGAAACTCTCACTAACGCCTTCTTTCGTAAATCCGAGCGATTTGCGCACGCGGCGTCCACCGCCTTGGCTTGGTTTCGAAAGATGCCTTTGTTGTTCGCGCCGTTCAAGGTGGAGGACGGCGTCTTCGCGCCGGCCAATTCTTGGATGTCCACCGTGTTGTTCATGTTGGCGATGCCTGTTGTTGTTTAATAATAATAGTGTGTGTTGCGTAAGAAAAGAAAGGAAAGTGTTTTGTCAGTTTCTCGTTTCGGTCGTTTCTTTTTTGGGGGGTTCTTCTTTTGTTTGTTTGTGCAAAAAATTCCTTCTTCTTTTCTTTGTTTTTTTTTGCTCTTCTCTTCGATAAAAACTCTTTTCGTGCACCACCACCAAAGAAATCAATAAATTCATTTTTCTAGGGCTTTTCCGAGACTTTGAACAGCCTAAACCGGTCTCGCGTCTCTCACTACCTCTCTCTTCCAAGGAAGGAGGCGAGCATTGAACATCATTGACACCGTCACCCCCTCTCCCTTCTCTTTTTTCTCATCCATTTTGACGACTCCAATAAAAAAGTGTTTTGCGACTCTTCACTCTCTCTCTCTCTCTCTCTCTCTCTTTCTCCTCTTCCTCCTCCTTCTTTCGTCGTCGTCATCGCAATAATAAAAAGAGAAGAATTGAAGAAGAAAAGACGATTCGCGAGGAAAAAATTCTAAAAAATCTCACACTACTACGAAGTAGTCGAGTAAGTTTTACCTGAGCTGCTAAATCCGTGCTTCGCGGTCACGTTGCCTTTCTCCGCGGACATGCGCGTTCGGTTCACGGACGCGCGGACGTACGCGTTGTTCTTCTTCACGCACTGCCATACGAGCTCCGAGGAGCACTCCACGTGTGCTTTCACCATGATTTTTTAGTGTATGATTTTTGTTCGACGTGTTGTTTGTGTAATGAGGTCTTTCGTTTGTAGAGGAGACGATTGAATAGACCAAGGAGGAAGAGGAAAGACTTGATCGTGAGGAAAGAGAGAAAAAGAAGAGAGAGAAAAAAATCAAAGACAAAAAAAGGAAAAAAAATTATCCAAACAACACTTTTGTTGTTGTTGTTGTTGTTGTTGTTGTTGTTGTTGTTGAAGAGAACAACAACGCGAGAGTATTCTTCTTCTCGTTCATAAGAGAAGAAGAGTTGACTTGTATTACCGAGTGTATTGATACCTGGTTTTGAGAGAAGAAGTTGTTTTGAACGAACGAGAAACAAAGAGAATTACACACACAGAGATAAAAGAAGAAGAAAGAAAAGAATTATAATAAGAATAAGAATAAAAGAAAATGTCTGAATTCACGCCTCCGTCGTATTCCGGCGACCCGAACTCGGCGCGATGCGAGCAAGAGTGCTTCACGCTCGGGTTTATTAGTTTAAACGCGGCAGTTTTGATGAAATGTCTGGGAGGGTCGCGATTACTTTTAGACGCCAGACCTAGAATGAACGGAGACTTAGCCTTGGCCATGGCGGAAGAAGCGGACAATAAGAAACGAAGAAAGAAAGGGTTACCGGAAATCAACCGACGAGAGAAGTTAGGGGCGACCCAGTTTTTGTGGCAACAGAGATGGCAAGAGTATTATCGCGCGAGAAACGGAATCTGATGAAAATGAAATCGAAAATGACAGGAACGACGAGAAGAGGAGGAGGAAGAAGAAGAAGAGTGCGCGCGAGATGCGTCAAAGAAAGTTGTTCATCAAGTAATATCATCGCGTAATAATTTAATATAAACACCAATTATTAATTATTAAGCCTCCCGTATTAAAAAGGTTCCTCTCTTTATCTCTCTCTCGTCATCGTCATCGTCGTCGTTATCGTCGTCGTTCTATATTATTATTATTCGCGAATCCAACCGTTGTTCGTCATTTGCCAGTCCACGACGCCGTTCCCGTCCGCAAACCATAAGTTGATTTCTCTCTCGGCGGAATCGACCGAGTCGGAACCGTGGATAATATTTCTGCCAACCTCGACGGCGTAGTCGCCGCGGATAGACCCGGGCAAAGACTCTAAAGGATTCGTTTCTCCAATCATCTTTCTCGCGGCGGCTACGGTACCAGTCGGGCCTTGCCAAATCATGCACACGACCGGCCCGGAAATGATATAATCGACGAGATCTTTGAAAAACGGTTTCGAAGACAAGTCGCGATAGTGCTCCTCCGCAATCGCTCGCGTGCACTGAAACGTCTTCAAACCTTTCAACTGCATGCCTTTATTCTCGAAGCGTTCGACGATTGCTCCAACTTTTCCTCTTTGCACACCATCCGGCCTAAAGTTTTATAATAATACGTATTTATCACACGCGCGCGTTAAAGAGAGTTGTTGTTGTTCTGTAAGTCAGTTTTTGTCTCGTTTCCACCTCCAGATGGAGAGAAAGAACATTTTCTAACACGAAGAAGTGGATAAAAAAAACCTCGAGGTTTTGTTGAGAAGAGGTTTGACGAAGTCAAGAAGTCAAGAAGAAGTCAAGAAGAAAGGCTAAAGACAACGACGACGTAAACGACGCACTTGATCATGATGTACGTGCGCTCGTCCGGGAATCGTCCCGCGACGACCACCCCTCGAACAGTTTTTGCGCCCTCACTGGGAAGACTTCGACGACGATGACCTCTTGGTTGTTGACGTCCACCCCCTTTCGACGAGCTTTTGGAAAGAAGAGAAGAAGAAGAAAAAGAAACGGAAGCTCGGGAGGTGAGAAAGCGTGGTTGTTGCTGTTTCGAAGGCGTCGTCTGGGCGCGCGTGGCAGTCGTCGTCGCGGTGAAAATCATATCTCTATACTCTATACTAATGAAAAGAATTCGTTGTTGTTGAATTCCTTTTGTCTGTCTGTCTTTTGTGTGTTTTTTAAGAAGATTTTTTAATTTTTTCTCCCTTTTTCTCCCCCTCAAAACTCAAAACAAACAAACGCCATACGTATACCACAGACACACACTACATATAGTCTCTTCGTTTATGTGTGTGTCTGTGCGTGTCTGTGGTGTGATTGTCGTTTAAAAGGAACAATTTAACACAATTAATATCATCGCGCGGACACACGCGCGAGACGTGCCGGAACTCAGAGAGAGAGAGAGAGAGAGTACTTTTGTTGAAAGAAGAGAAAAATGAAAGATAAATTGGCGAAGCAACAACACAATGCGAATAATGCAGCCGCCACGACGACAAAGATGACGACGGAGAAGAAGGGGGAAAACAAAGCGGGGGCCGCCTCCACACCACCATCACCACCACCACCACCTGTGGCGGTGGTAATAAAAGGTGGGAAAAACGCAACGACTTCGCTTTCTCCGACCGGGACGTTGCGAGGGTACTGGCAAGCCGAAGAAGAGACGGCTTTACGCGCCGCCGTACAAAAGCACGGCATCGGCGCGTGGGAGAAGATGAGAACAGATCCTGATTTCAAAGCGTTGAGGTGCGCGTGATACATATTTTATCGCGAGAGACGTGCTACTGCTTTTCGCGTTTCTTTTAAGCTTTACTCGTCGTTTTCGTTCTCGTTTTCTCGCGCGTCGTCGTCGTGTTTGTTCTTTGCACGGGTTTTGGTGAGAGACACAGAGAAGGCAAATTTCGATGAAATTTCCTCCAATGTATTGGGAGCATTTTTTTCCAAACAACAACAGTTTCTTCTTTCTTTCTTCTTTCTTTGTCTTCTTTCTTCTCCTTCTTCTCGTTTGAGCAAAAAAATTGTGTTTCGAGACGGAGAAGAAGAAGTTAAAGAAGAAGAAAGTTGTTGTTGTTGTGTTTTCGAATGTGGGAGTTTTCGATGGTTGGGCGACCTGGTCGTCGTCGTCGTCAAAGTCGAATCATCGAGCGTGGCGTCAAATCTCTCAAAAAACAACATTTAAAATTAACGCGGGTCTTTCTTCCTTCACGTTTTTAAAATTCCAGGGGAAGAACCGGAGTGCAGCTGAAAGATAAATGGAGAAATCTGATCAAGTTTCAACACTTGCGACGAGGAGAGATTGAATCGGCGCCGTATAAAGCGACGGTTCGCGCGAAGCAAAATGCAGCGGCGGCGGCGAAAGGAAATGTTGATACCACGAAGGCACCAAAGAGTGGTGGATCGAGCGGGAAAACAGCGAGCGCTAGTAAGAAACGAAACGCGGCTGATCAAGGTGGTAACATCGCGAAGAAGAAAGGGAAGACCAACGCTTCCGGCTTCAAGAAAGGAACAAATAGCAGCGACTTGATGGATACGTTTCAAAAAGGTCCAAAAGGGAAAAGGAGTAAACTAACAAAAGGAGGGAGATTTGGCAAAGGCGCGGATGGCGCCGATGCGAGGAATATTATCGATGCTAACACGAATCTCGATCATTTGAGTAACGGAGGCGAAGGTATTGGTCGATCAATCTCGCCGGCGTTGCCGCCAAAGAAACAAGCTTTCAAGCAACAAAAGAAGAAAATGAAGCTTTTAGCGGAAGCGCGAAAGAAAGCGGGAACTCCAGATGCGAAAGCGAGAGCGTTGCACGCGCCATCGAACGCTCCACCAAGAAAGCGGGTCGCCGCCGCGTGGGCCGCCGGTATATCCGACGTCAATCAAATAGGGAGCGGAGGACTTTTGAACTCGAACATCAATAGTTTAGATGAAGATGAACAAGATATTGTAGGAGCACATTTAGGACACGTGACGTTTGATATCGATGAAGATGAAGATGCGCATCACTTAGCTACCACTTCTGGAAGAGGTCAGAATAACAAGGATGGCGGCGCTGCTTCTTCAGGGAGCATGGCTCGATTTACAGAGGAGATGGAAAGGGAAATCGAGCAGACGAAGGAGCGCAGAGCGCAAATGGTTAGAGACGTGGAGTATTCCGAGAGAGAATTGGCTCGATTAAAGTCGCTCGTCGAGGAAGCAGAAAAAGTGTATTCGGAAGCTCGCCTGAAAGCACAGGAGACGCTTCAACAGGCGCAGAAAGAAATTGCTGAAAAGCGTAGAAAACAATCCATGGAGTCTTTGGAAGAGCAGAAAAAAGCAGCGGCATCCGATGGCGAATTAGTAGAAGAAGAAAAGAAAGGTAACAGCAACAGCGACAACAACAACAAGAACGACAAAAAGAGCGACGATGACGATAACGATGGAAAAGATGGTCATAAATCGAAGGGGGCTACAACGAGGAAATCACTCGAGGCGTCAAAGCAACCCCCATCCGCGACGACCGAAAATATAAAGGTTGACGATGATGAGGACGAGCCATCGAACGAAGACGTGAGTCCAAAGTCTGTTCCAAATTTGAACGATGTTGAAGATGTCGAAGTTGACGATGCCGAGTGGGACAAGTACTTGGCGTTTGGAGGAGATAACGCTAATGAAGAAGAAGACGAAGACATGTCTGAGATGCAACGGGCTGCGCAGATCGCTTCAGATGAAAAGAAAAGAAAAAACTACGCCACCGACTCTGAGATGAATAAAGCACCAAAATCTCCCAGGCTTAGGAGCCAAGCCGGGAGTGCAGGTAACTCAGACAAGGATGCTGCTACGAAAACGGCTACACCGACTATGGCTATTACGAAGGCTCTAGAACAAAATCGACGACAACAACAACAACAATATCAATTCATTCCGTCAGATCCAAACGGACATTACGATACGGACGATTCAGATGATGATCTCAGCAGCGATGAGTCAGATGAGGAAGAACTCGATGAGGAGCAACTTGTTGCAAAAGCAGCTTGGGAGAAGGCACAAACTGCGTTAGCGAGAGCGGGATTGCCGCCGATGCAAGAGATCGAGAACGTATTACTGCAAGAACTAAAGAGACTCGAACAAGCAAATACAAAATTAGTGCATGCTCGACTTGCTTTGGAAGCTTGTGATTCTGAACTTTCCGAGCTCTTTGCCAGAGCGGAAGCTAGGAAAGCTGGTGTGTATAACGAAGACGACGACGACGATTTGCGTGAGCAGACAACAAATACGGGATCTTTACCGAGCGATCTTCAGAACATTCACACAGATGACGAGGACGACGACGATTTGCAAGTTGTAGGCAAGAAGAGAAAGAATGCGCATGATGAAGATGACGACAACGATGATGATGACGACGACGACGACGACGACGACGACGACGACGATGATGATGATGACGGGGAAGGAGAAGAAGAAGAGAAAATGAAAAAATCGACTCGATCTGGTGGCGCCAAGAACTCCGCGGAAAGAGACAACGCAAACACGAGAAAGAACCTGAGATCAAAAGATGGGAACGAGAAGAAAGAAGAAAGTGGTGCTGCTGTTGAAAAAAAGGATGGGAAAAAAAAATCTGACGATGGTGAAGAAGGTGAAGAAAATGAAGAGGATAAAAATGTCGGAAAGCAAAAAGCGACGGCTAAGAATGCGAATAATAGCAAAAGCAAGCAACAAGCGGATCAAAAAGACTCGAAGAAAAAGAGCAGCGGTAGCGGCCAGAAGAGTTCTGGTGGTGGCGGATCTGGACGAGGTGGATCTGGCTTTCGCTCTGTTTCGGAAGATCGACGTTTCGGAATCTACGATGCTCGACGTTATCGTTCGGTTGAAGAAAATGATAGAAATGCACAAATGAGCGGAGAGAAGATCAACTTCGGACTCGGTGGCTCCAACGCTGCGGCTGCCAATAATGCGCAGAACAGCGCCGGTGTTAGTAATAGCGATGAATCTGGTGAGAAGAATCGAAAACCTGGCAAAGAGAAAGGAAAAGGCACCGGTGGTCAGCAGTCAAAAAAACAAGGCGTTGGGCGAGGTGGTGGAAGTGCCAACGCTAGAGCGAGTTCTTACAAAGAGAGCGCGATGGCGTTTGCAGCGGCGCATTGGCCACAGCAACTGAAAAAACGCAGAGATAACAAAGCTAGAAAGAAGCGCGTCAAGATTGGAAAATCTTTGTGGGAGTAATAATAGTAAGACATATCAACACTTAGAGAGAGGAAAGCGAGAATCAACGCAGAATTTTAAATTTCATCGAAACTGTACATTTTTTATTACTGTATAAAAGGATATACTTTCTTTCTCTACGCGGATCAGCCTTGAATCGCGCGATGTGCCGCTGCATTTTACGCTTGATCCCCTTTTTTAGGAGGAACTACGATTTTCCGCGGCGCTGGAATGTCGCGAAGCGACGACGATCCTTTCTCCCTTCCGCCGGGAAGGTTTTTTCTATTTCCCATCGCTTTACCACCGTCACGCTCGCCAAATTTAGTTTTGTTCTGCCGCAAGTTATTAACAGTATGGTGAACGTTGCGTCTATCTCTACCACCCTCATCGACATCATTGGCGTTAGTATTGTTATCGTTATCTTCATCAACTTCGATATTGCTATTGATATTCGTCGGGAACCTTTTGCTGTTCTTTTTGTGAGCATTGTTGAGCTTCAAGTTTTCGAGCCTGTTTTTATTCGCGGCGATTACCGTGGAAACATTGTCTTTACTTCTACCGCTCTTACCGCTCTTGAAATTCGTGCTCGCTCCCTTGAACATGGCTTTCTTCTTCTCTCTGTACGACGCTAGCATTTCCTCTTTCGTGAAAGAATCCTCTTTTTCTCCAACGACGTGAAGATATAAACATTCTGGGTTTCCGCATGGAAAATTGCGTAAGAAGGCGTTACAATATTTCGTCGTGCCATGGCATGCTCGAAGAGGTCTTCCTGTACCGTCTGGATGAGCAGGGACACCGTCAATGCACTGAATGCATGTCTCCGCGTCCGCTTCTGCTTCAAACGTTACGTAAGCGCAACCTGCTAAATTTCCCGCATTACTATCATCATTTCCGCTACCATTGGCCGGTGCTGTCGGACAGGACACTTGTAACTTGATGATACTACCATACTTTCCAAAATACTCCACCTTCCTCAGTATCTCTTCCTTACACATAGCAGTCGGAATGCCGACCACGTAGACTAAGTTTCGCTGAATGACGCGCACATTGACGAGGTGCTTACGACTACTGTCAATCGGAGCGTTTGGATCGTACGATGAATATCCACCACCACCGCCGCCGAAATTACCATCAAATTCGCCCCCTCCTCTCCCTCGACCTCTGCCTCGTCCTCCTCCGCCGAAGAGAACCCCTCCTCGTCTTCCGCCTCGGCCCCGTCCCCTGCCTCTGCCGCCACCGAATACGATGTTGTTTTCGCCCTCACCGCCGGCACCGTCGTAATTTTCTGCGTACCTACTGTGGGGATGGTTTTGGTATCGGTATGATCGACTACCGTGATGATGATGATGATGATGATGTTGCAAAGATGAAAGCGACGACGAAGATGAAGAATAATTGCCTCCTCCTCCTCCTCTTTCCCTTCGTTGTTGTGCGCTACTCGCATCCGTCAAAGAAGCTACTTGCTCCGCGTCAAACTCGAGCAGATCTTGGTCGTAGTCCTGTCGACACGCAGGACACTTCCCAACCGTCTCGCCAAATCCAACTTCCATGATTTGATGCCAACACCACGCGCATAATTGATAGCCGCACTTGCACGGTTTAAAGGCTAAATCGGTCGCATCCATATCGTTACAACACAGCGGGCACGTCTCCGCGTCCTCCTCTTCTTCCTCCTCGTAGGCCTCGTCTCTTCCTTCTCCAGAGTGGTCTTCGTTCCCTCCTCCTCCTCCTCCTTGCCTGTTGTTGAAGTTATCCCCACCGTCGCCATGGTAAGTTCCTCTTCCTCGCGTTTCGACGACGCCTCTCATTTTCTCTCAAAATTTGTCACGTCTTTGGGGCAAAAATTCTAAAAAACTTACTCAAAGTCGAGAAGAGAGCGAGAGAGAGTGAAAGACATTTTTTACGAAGAGAGAGAGAGAGAGAGAATAGAAGAGAATAAGAGCATACGAAGACGATAGTATCAGAGAGACAAGAACTATACACTCGAGGCGCACGCGTGAAAGTTTTTGCCACACGCGCGCTTCCTTCTACTTTTACTACAACTTTTTTTACTTCCTATTTACTTTATAGAGTATTCTGCGATTCGCCTCCGCTCGCTCCGATGAAAACGAACAGAGAAGTAAGAGTTCGTCTTGTTCGTCTTCTCCTCCCGGCGGTTTAATTTCGGCGCGTTCGCGACGTTCTTCCCTTTTCTCTCGCACACCCAAAACGCAATTTTAGGAGAGAACTTCGTCAGAACGACAGAGAGACCGCACGCGCGCAAACACTCGTTGAAAATATCCACGGAACAAAACGGATTATTTTCCACGCACCTCCTAGGAATCGTGATAAAAAGGACCCCTGTTTCTTTCCTCAACATTTTCGCCATTCGTAGCAACATTTCTCCTCGATCTTCCGGTTCCGCCACGCAGTTCAAAACCATCGAATTGAGAACGACGTCGAACTCGTCTTCGCAAACTTTGAGAGCGAAAAAGTCTCGCTTTTCAATCTTTGGATGTTGCGAGTTCAAATCGATCGAGCGAAACCGTATCCAGCTCGGCGACTGGCAGCAAAACTCCGTGGTTACCGCTCCAACTTCTAACCCGTTCAAAACTTTCCTCTCCTCGCCTTTTCCCGGTCTCTTGTTCAGAGTAGTCAACGTAGAGTAGACGAATTTTCTCACGTGTGAGGTTCGCTGAAGAGCAGCTTGACTCGCTTTTTGATACATGTCTCTTTCCGTTTCCGACGCTGCTCCTCTTGCTCCTTCTCCCGCCTGCTCCAACGCCGCTTCTGATTTCCGGTGAAACTCCGCGGTTATTCGTTTCGCCACTTTTAAGGATTTGACGACGCCAACACCGTGAAGTATCGGTCGCTTCAATTTCTTCTTCTTCTTCTTCATTTTCTTTCTTCTCGTAACGAGAAATTCTGTCGTATGATCACTTTTCACACTTTCACACAACAACAAACAAAAGCACAACGAACGAAAAAAAAAAAAAAAAAAAAAAAAAAAAAAAAAAAGAAAAAAAAAAAAAAAAAAAAAAAAAAAGCAACACAGGAAACGAAAAGAGAGAGAGAGAGAGAGAGAGAGAGAGTGTGTGAATATGACGACGCGCGAGGAGGAAGAGGCAAACGACTTGGAAGAGGAAGAGGAGAAGGACGAGAAGGATGAGAAGAAGAAGAAACAACAACAACGAGAAGAAGAAGAAGAAGAAGAAGAAGAAGAATTCCTCCGACTTTTGGAAAAGCGACTGCCCCAAAGTCAATCGCACGTGTTGGAGCACGCGAAGAAGATGAAAATGAGCGAGGAGACGAGAGCGAAAATGTGCGCGCAAATGGAAAGCTTAGGCGATGAGTTGGAGTATTTCTGCGACGCGTTTCACCGCGCGATGGTCTCGTCGAAAAAGACAACCGCGACTCTAGAGAAGAGTAAAAGAGAGAAGAAGGAAGAGGAGGAGAGAGAGAGTACGACGAGTACGAGTATGAATACGGACGATGACGGTAACGGTGTCGGATTCGAGAAGAAGAAGAGGAAGACGAGAATCGAACCAATCGTTCCCGACGTCGTGGCTGCGGAAGCGAGCGAAGAGGAAAAGCGAGCGTGGCGGGAAGAAGGTTACGCGTTGATTCGTTCCGGAAAGGTTGGCGCGATTGTCATGGCTGGAGGACAAGGCACGCGATTAGGAAGCGCGTTGCCGAAAGGGACGTTTGATATCGGGTTGCCAAGCAAAAAGTCTCTTTTTCAACTGCAGGCGGAGAGGATTAGAAAAGTGATTGAGCTCGCCGCGGCGGCGGCGGCGGCGGCGGCTGAAAACGAAGAAGGAAAAGAATCCGCGTCGCCCTCTCTGCCTTGGTACATCATGACGTCTCCGCAAACGCACGAACAAACGGTGGAATTTTTTCGTGAAAACGCGTATTTTAATCTCCCAGAAAAGGACGTCGTGTTCTTTCAGCAACAAGAGGCGCCAGTATTTGACGTCGAAGGGAAGATTATTTTAGCACCGGACGGGTCGATTCAAACGTCACCAGATGGAAACGGCAGCATATATCGCGCTCTACTGAAATCAAACGCGTTAGAGAACATGAAAAAGCGCGGCGTTCGACATCTTCATTGCTATTCGGTGGATAACGCGCTCATTCTTCCTGGAGATTGCGAATTTATCGGGTACTGCGCTTTACGAGGAAAACAATCGGGCGCTAAAGTGATTGAAAAAACTTCCCCGGACGAAAAAGTCGGCGTGTTTGCGCGAGAAGTAGCCTATTCAAATATCGATGGCGGTGATGGTGATTACACCGAGAAGGAGGATACAGATGGCGGGAGAAGAAAGAGCGCTTTGTCGTCGTCATCTTCGTCGTCGTCGTCGTCAAGAATTCGCGTCTTAGAATACTCGGAGATAGAACCGAGCGTGCGCGACGAGAGAGAGGAAGTGGATTACGATGAAGTGCTTCCGGGTAACATGCGAACCGACGACAGCAACGATCCTTCTTCAATCATTAAAATTGAAAAGTATAACAGACCGCCCTG
>Ga0257106_1000163_pt1 | contig 41808 bp, 36 predicted proteins | sample LP_taG_3_FD_190177 | JGI IMG/M metagenome (GOLD analysis project Ga0257106, IMG submission 190177) | Marine microbial communities from Northeast Subartic Pacific Ocean, Canada - LP_J_2011_P26_10m | ecosystem: Environmental > Aquatic > Marine > Oceanic | place: Canada: Northeast Subartic Pacific...
GACGGCGAAAGAACCATAGTCATCGACGATAAGTGCGACGCGAACGGAAAAGGTTTGTTTTGCAATCAATCCTGTCAAGATACCGCGCCGCAGCTGGAAAAAACGAACGGAGGGCAAATCGCGCCGACGACCATCGTGGATAACTCTAGAATGGGCACCGACGAAGCGCAGCAGCAAAAACAAGCCACCGCCGTTTCGAGTAGTAGTACCAAGAAACAACAACAACAACGACGATAAAAATTCAACGCGAGCGCAAATGCTCTTCTTAGACAAATAGAAAATAGCACACGCAACAACAACAACGAGAACAACACCGCGAATACCCGTGTACACATTAGCGCGTAATGAAAAGAAAACTACTCTTCTTTGTACATCAATCGCTTCGCACGCTTTCTTCGCAAAACGCATTTGATACCCTAAATATATCTCGTACTCATCATTTTTGAAATTCGACTGCCCTTCCCCGCAAAACGCGCGCGCGCAAAACACATCACATCATGCTCGACATCATCACCAACACCAACGAATCAAAAGAAGACCAAGAAAGAATTCAATGGGCAAACTCGTTGCGTAAAGTCGTGACAAGAAAAGATGCCATCGACACGGAAACCGGCGCATTAAAACAACAGTTTTTCAAACCGACGAAAATCGTCTTTGAAACCTCCGGGAAGAAATGGGGCGACGACCAACGCCAAAAACTGTACGAAGGACTCCATATATTCGGCGTCGGCGAGTGGATGAAGATGAAAGAACACTTTCACAACGAACTAGGCGAGTGGACGACTCTGGATTTACGAGTGAAAGCGAGCAGGATGCTCGGGACGCAAAGTTTATCGAGGTACCCGAAAGGGTGGAAAGGAACGAAAGAGGAGGTGGATTTGGAGTACGAGAAACACAAGGAAATCGGGGAGAAGACGGGGTGCTGGAAAAGCGGGACGCTGGTGGAAGACGACGACGGGAGCGTGGCGAAACTGTTGAAGGAGAGAGAAATGGAGGGAAAGTAGTGATGATGATGAATATAGCTTTTTGAAATTGAAATGTATTTAGTATGTCAAAGCGTAAGAAGCGAAACTCTCCTTTATCGTGTTCCTTCTTTTCCAAGAAGGAGAAAACTACTACGACTACTACTGCTCGCTCGTCGCGATGACCAGTATCACGCACTCATTCACTCTCTATCTATCTATCTATCTATCTATGTATCTAAAAAGAGGAGGATTGGGAATTCGCGTCGGAATCTCGTCCTAAATTGGCTTGCATGAGAGCGTCGAACGTGTTCACGCGCCGAGCGGCTGGTTTTGACTTTTGCGAGGCGGTTGCTTTTGTTGCTTTTATTGTTGTTGTTTTTACTTTCGTTGTTGTTGGCTTTGCAGACGGTTTCTTTCTTCCATCACTCGTGGTTTTGATGGTATCTACCATGGCAGTCTGTCGCATGCGTTTGCGAATTTGCGTGGCCTTATCTTCGTCGTCCGTGTTCGCTTCTTCCTCCTCGTCTTCGTCGCTCACCTCTTCGCTCGATGAAGAGTCTTCAGACGACGACGACGTAAACGACGACGACGACCTCCCTCTCTTCTTCCCTCCTTTCCCCTTCCCAATCTTTTTACTCAACGCGTCGTTTTCTTTCCTCGCTGTCTCTAGAATCTCCTCCAACTCCCGAATCCGTTTCTTCTTCTCGTTTACGAGGACCAAACACTCCTCAAAACATTTTCGCTTAAACTGCTCGATATCTCTCGCCTTCTCCAATTCTTCCTTCACCGCGATTTCTTGATCTTTCCTCAAACACTCGTTCGCGCGCTTTAAATCCACGTTTCCTTCCTTTTCGCGAATATACTTCAACGAGGCGTGACGCAACAACTCCAAAAGAACCGTCGTCTCCGTTTCCTTTGCAGATCCCGTCTCGACACCCTCCGCTGCCGCGGCGGCGGCGACGACGACGCGCTTCATCTTACAAGACCCTCGCATCATCACCATCTCATTTCGCTTCTTCTTCGTATCCTCCTCTCTGCTCTCCTCGTTCGCGTTCTCGTCGTCGTTTTCGCTGAACCGCCAGACGAGTTCAAACACCTCCTCCTCCTCCGCATCATCGTCCGCGTTCTTCTTCGTTTTCTCTTCGATGGAAGACTGGTACCTCGCCGACTTCCGTACATCCACCCCTCTTTGTCCGCTCAAAGTCGTCGATGTCGGCGTCAACGCTTCCTTCGCTCTCTGGTACCAGTTGTCGTACACGACGACTTTCGGTCTCGAAACAAACCCACTCGTTCGAAAGAACGTGACGAGATTAGTCCGATACGCATCATCGTCATCATCATTATTATTATCATCGTTTCCTTCCTTAGTATTAAAAGCCAAAACGTCCAACGAAAACGTTTCCTCTCGGTCGTTAAACCTCGGGAAGAAGATGCATTCCACTTTCGTTTTCTTGTTCAATTCTGTTCCCGATGAGGAGTAAAAATCGACGAGACGAGCGGGACGAGAGATTGGTCGAGTGAATTCAGTCGTCATCTCAGCGAGTCATCTCTTCGTGCGTGAAATCAATCGTCTGGACGTGTTCCAAAAGCTCTGTTGATGTTTTGTGTGTGTTCTTAAAAGAGTTTTTAGAGTGAGGATTTCCCACTTTTGATGTTGTGACTCTTCTCATATATGTTGGATGTTGCGAAGACTATGAAGAACGTGAGAAAAGCCATGATGAGCTCATATCGAATATCAATATGTGATGAAAAATAATAATAATAACACTATTTTAAGCGACGAAGACTATGAAGAACATGAGAAAAGCCATGAGCACGCCGAAGACTTTCATGGCCAACCACCGATTGTTACTGATGTAGTTCAAATACTTCAACAGTTCACCTTGCGCTTGGTCGACGTTCATGACGACGTCTTCGACGTTTTCGTCGATGCGAATGGCCATCTCGCCTTGTTCGTTGACCATGGTGGCGAGTTGTTGGAAAATGCCGCCGAGTTCGGTGATGGTGCGCTCGACGTTTTGCATGGCGTCGGCGCGAGAGGTGGAGTAGTTTTGGTCTTGGTCTTGGTAGACGGCGACTTGGTTTTGGTTGAAGGATATCGGGTTCATGTGGCCGAAATTCCCTTGTTGTTCTCCTTGTTGTTGTTCGCTACTTCGCGCGCCTACGTTCATGAAACTCCCCGTCGTGGCAGCCGCGCTGACGCTGGCAAACCGTCCAGTTCCGCCTTGAAACCCACCGCCTTGCTGTTGCTGCGTTTGTAAACTACTGCTACCGCTGCCGCCAAACATCGATCGTCTTCTCTCGTTATTCTTCACGCTCTCCTTCCTTTCGCTCAACACGTCCTTAAACGCCTTGGTCGCGTCCATCAACCGTCCTTTCAAACTCTCCACGATCGTCTCCGAATGTTGCGTCGACTGTTTCGTCTTTTGCTCTCTCTCGTGCAACGCCAGCTGTTGCAACTCCGCGATCGCCGTGTTCAACTGCTTGATATCTTCTTTCACCGCGAAGGAAATCGTGTTAATCTCTTGACTCGAGTCGTCAAACGCGCCCGACCGCTTCGCGAGTTGCGCCAACCGGTCCAGCTTTTGCGACGTGGAGTGGATGGCGTGACCGACGCGCGAGGCTCTCTGGTGGAACACAGATTTCACCTTTGGCGCCTCGTTCGCGAGATGCAAAGAAGAGCCTCCTCCTTTGTTGTTGTTGTTGAAATCGTCGTCATCCAAAGAAGACCCAAAGTGCTGCTGCTGCTGTTTCTCCATGTGCGAGGAGGAGGAGGCGGCGTAAAAATCCGAGCCTTCTCCTTTCGCCACGGCGCCGTTCTCGTCGTCGTTTTCGTTTCTTCCCCCACTGCTACTCCTGTGTCTACTTCCGTGCAATTGTTTGCTCACTCTTTCCGCGGTCGCGAAAAACTCTCGCGTCCGATCGGTACCTACACCTTGGCTGTTTCTCGAAGAGGACGCGGAGGACGAGGAGACGCCGTACTCGTTTGGCATTCGATGCATGAAACTCATAATCTTTATTATTTTCTTCTATGTTTTTATCTCTTAAGAAGCGGATTGATGAAGATGGATCAATTCCAATTCTCTCTAATACTTTTATGAAGAAGTGCGACCAAAACGCGAGGAATTCGGCCGCGTGAATACTACCACGCGCTCACCACGCGAAGGGTGCTTCGATTGCTCTCCCTTTCTCTCTCTCTTTTGGAGAGTGAGTTTGTATTTGGCAAGTATGAGTGAGGGGAAATTTTGGCGATTTTGAACCTGTTTTTGTGTGTCTCTCTTCTTTGCTCTAAAAATGTACGAAAAGGTAAAAGGTGTCTCTCTCTTCTCCAAAATCGCCGTTCTCTTACTATAAATCTAAGCAATGTTGTCCCTGACTAAATCTGGCGTAATCCTCATCCGTTGGTTCCGGGCACCCTTTTCCGAGCAAGTAGTGAACGCAGTCGGGGTGTTCGTAGTAACGAGCGGAAGCGATGTATCGCCAGTGGTTAAGAGGCGCTTTCGCCTCTTCGACTAAATATTTAAGGCAATCGAGTCGGCCATACGCTGCAGCGTTTCCCATGCACTCACGCTTTACCCCATCAGTTATCTTTCTTTCTTCGACGAAATATTTCAAGATCTCCACTTTACGATCGCATGCTGCCGTTATTGCCGTTTCCTTTTCCGTCTTTCGCGAAGGTTTCACTTTGTCGAAAAGAAATCGAACACAGTCGAGGTGTCCTCTTGCAGCAGCTTGTTTACATGACTCTTCTTCATCACACGGGCAACCATTAGAGAAGCAGTACTCGAGCATCTCGAGATTACCTACATCTGCTGCATTATCAATCGTCTCTTCATCCCACTCACAATGCTTCACTTCTCTCGCCCACTTGAGAAACTCGAGTTTGTTCGTTGCAGCAACTTGAGAGCAAAACCAGGCTTGGTCTTTCACTCTTCCTCTTTTAGTTTTCTCTCCCCATCTCGTACGATTCCACGCCCATTCCAACGTTGAAATCGACGAACATTCGTAAACATCCCAACGTAATTTCAATACGTCTACCCCGGCGTACGCAAGCACACCCCAACTCTCACTATTCGCCTCCGACAAGAACCACTGATCCGTCTCGTTCAATTTCGAAATCACATGCGAGACAAACACATCCTTGTGATGCAACACCAATCCCGTCCACACCTTCGTCGGCCCAAGCTTCAACCTCTCCAACTCCGCTCTCGCCCGTTCGATCGCCTCCTCCTTCTCCTTCTTCTTCTTCCTTTTCTGCGCGCCGGAGAGTTGCTTCTTCTTCGTGTTTCCCATTTATTAATATTAAACTCTTTTTTTATCTCTTTGAGCAAAAAAGACGTTTCTTTTTAGTGGCGATTTACCGCCGTCACATTCTTCATTTCACTGCTGAGAAAGAGAGAGTTATAATAACAACAACATCAACAACACTACGATACTACGATCCACAGCGTGAAGAAATGTTATTCTCCGCGCCGGAATTCCAGTTCACTCGCGACGGCGTTTGCCAAAACCTCCGCTCGGACGGGAGAGAGAATCACGAGGCGAGGCCGGTGGAGATTTCGTTGGGAAATCACGAGTGTAAACTGAGTAAGAGTTTTAATAAAAAGAAAAGGAACATGATGATCATCACGCGAGCGGTTGGACAAGCGAAAGTTCGTATGGGGAAAGGATCGTGCGGACGGACCGAGGTCGTGTGCGCGATAACCGGGCAGGTGTGCAGTTTTGATGAGGATGAGGAAGAGGATGCTTTGTTGTTGTTTATGGGGCAACGGCGAAGCGGAGGAGGAGGAGGAAGAGATAAGACGGGAGGGAACGAGAAAGTGGGCACATCTACTGGGGCGACGACGCCTTCCGTAGAAGTTTACGTGGAAACGATGTCGACGAGAAATGTTGGTTCCGCCGTCGGCGGCGGCGGAAAAGGTCAACATCAGCAACAAGTATTCAACGAGACCGATAAGTATTGCGGCGAGTTGAAGAGAGAATTGGAGTTTGCGTACGGGTCGATGGATTTGCTGAACAAGGAATCTGGTTTGCGAAAGTCTTTGGAGATTGGCGGTAGTAGTCATGGGAGTGGTAGTAAACAAGGAGGCCGTCGGCGTCATCGCTGGAAGTTACGGATGGATTTTTTAGTGCTCTCGGACGACGGGAACGCGTTGGACGCGTTGGCGATTGCCGGGAAGTGCGCGTTGTTCGACGCACGGTTACCGAGAGTGAGAGTGAAACGAAGAGGTGAGGATGAAGAGGTTGAGTTAGTGTCAGATTCGGAAGAAGAAGAAGAAGATGATGATGATGACGAACAATTAGAAAAAGGAAAAGAAAAGGAATCGAATAGCAGCAGTAGTAGTAACACGACGCTAGATGTCTCAGACGTGCCTTTGATTGCTACGGCGACGTATTTCGGTAAAGCGCGGCAGCAAGAAGGAGTAACTACTATGACGACGATTACAATAGACGACGAGGAGTTTTTACCAACCATAGCGATTGATTGCGTCTCGAGCGAAGAGTCGTGCGGCGATTTCGCGCTCGCGGTATCCGCCACCAGAGAAGGTGCGGTGACTTCAGTGCAAAGAGTCGGCGGATTTGGAAATAGTAGCGCGATGGCAGTCGAGAGCGACGTTTCAGATAACGTGATAAAGTTTGCGCGAAAGCACTGCGTGAAGATACACGGAGAAATCGATTCGTATTTATCGACGTTGGCGCTTCGAGAGGACGAGGACGAAGAAGATGAAGATTCATTGGCTTCCTCCGAGAGCGAAGACGAAGAAATGGAGGAAGCAAACCAAGACGAGTTCTAGACATTATAGCGCTAAACAATAATAATAATTACACATTACGGTGAACTATCATCGTGGGGCATCGTGTCGCTAAACGCGCGAAAGCTCGCCTCGGGCGAATACCTCAACATGTTCGAAACTTTACTCGTATACACGCACGCGTACCGTTCGACTTGGTGCGCGAATCGAGAGTTTTGATATCCCGATTTCATCAACGCGCCCCAAACCCAATGGAACCGTTCGTGGTATTCCTTTGTTTTCTTCCGATGTTCCAATTTCGCGGTTTCAAATTCTTTCTCGAGTTGCTCGACCATTTTCATCTCCTCCGACGTTTTCGCCATTTTCTCCTTTTCCTTTTGTCGTTTTTCCTCGAATTCAATCTTTTGCAACTTATAATCCAACTCGTCTCTTCGTTCGCGCAACTGTTTCAGCTCGTCCAAAACGCCCTCTTCTCGAGTCTCCTCCAACATTTCCAGCTCGTGATCCATTTCCGGCACGATCAACATCGTTCTCCACCCTAACGTTTTCTTACTTCTCAAAATGTCCCCGAAGATGTGGTCGCCGACGTATAAAACGTCCGAACCTCGAGAAATTCCGAGCGAGTCCATGAGATGGACGTACGATCCACCTTGATACACCTTTGAATCGTAGGTGTTTTCGCCGTCGCCAGGTTTTGACGACGACGGTGCCGACACGTGGTCGATATCGCTTCCACCAATCGGCGTTAACGGCCCACCGGAATCGGTATTTTTCAACATGTACGTCTTCGCGTCCACTTCAAAAATGATGTTGTTATCTTGCGTGAAAAAATTCGGCTTCATCGACCCGACAAACACGCTATCGAAATATTCCAACCAATCTAAATTCTTCTCCTCGCCAGTCTTACCGGAAATGAGAAAGTTCATCACGACGTTCGTGTAATCGAACAGAGAGTTGGTCAACAAAAACACCGACCGACCGCTCGTTTTCAACGTCGTCAGTAACTCTTTCAGACTTTCATCCGGGACGATGTATTTCGCCGGATCTTTCGCCACCTCGGTTTTCAAACTCCCGTCCCGGTGGCACAAATCCACGCTCTTACGAATCTCGTCGAACATCTGGTGATACGACACGTTCGTCAACTTCTCGTACTCTTTACTTTTCTTCTTTTTCTCGTCTATCATAACTAAATCTTTCATTTCCACCAGTTGGCAAAACAAATACGCCTCCGCCAACGCGAACAACGTATCCATCGCTTGATACTCTTTCCCGGTAAACGAAGTCCCGACTTTCGACGAGTCGCAATACGTCATCAACCTCTCTTCCGTGCTCACCGCTTTGAACCCGTGGACGACAACTTTCACGTAATTATGTCTGTCCATCTTCAACACGTTTCCTCGCTTCTTATCGATGACGAGGCCTCTCACCATGTACGTCTCGTCGAATTGGAACGACTTCAAAATTTCCTTCGGGTACCCGTAATAGGAGACTAATTTCGCGATCGTTTTCGTGTACACCAACCGTTCGAACGTTTCCGGTTTATACATGGCTAAAGTGTAATCCATATCGAATCCAACCGACCTGATCGACTTCATCGGCAACGAACGGTTGCAGAAAATTTTATCGCTCAGAGATTCCAAATTGTGTTGCAACATGAACATCTTTTCTTCGGTGGAAGAAGAAGGAGAAAAAGACGCGCGAACTTTTGCCATGTGCGTCATTCTTTGCCTTTTTTCGACGTTGCTCGTCGTCGCCTTCTTCTTCGCTTTGTTGGTGTTCGACGACGACGAGAAAGAATTGGAATTCGTAACGGCTTTCAAGGCTCGTCTTTTATCCATTTGCCGATGAGGATGATGAAACAGCGACGAGCCACCACCAAATCCTTTGACTTTGAACAACGCGTTCTTCAAAACAAAGGTCGTGGTAGTGGTGGTCATTCGAACGATGCCGCTGGAGAGCAAAGTCGCCATTAGTGTAAACCGTGTGTGTATTATCTCTGTTTTTTATTCCTTTTTTGTGCGTTGTGGTGTAATGCGGAAAGGACGGCACAACTTTTTAGGGGAAAGCAACAAACTGACAAAGAACGCAAGAAAGAAGAACAACAATAATGGGAGGACGAAGAAAGAATCCGCATCCTAAACGAGCGGAAAATGCGAGGACAGTTTTGAAGGGTGATGTGGAGAAGAGAGAGGAGAGGGGAGACGAAGAGGACGAAGAACCTAAGGTGTCGCTCTGTTTGCGAATACCTGATGATGATGATGTCGTTGGTGATTATGTCGAGCAAAATGAGATACGAAAAGAAAAGAGACTGTTTCGGCGACGAAGAGAGGGAAGAGAAAGAGAGGGCAACAAGAGTGCGGTGTTTGCGAGAAGGTGCTTGGATATCCATCCGAGTTGGTCAAACACATGCGTACTCACACGAACGAGAAACCGTACGAATGTGAAGTTTGCGAGAAGCGTTTTAGTGATGCTAGTGATTTGAAAACCCACATGTGTATTCACACGAACGAGAAGCCGTATGAGTGTGATGTTTGCGAGAAGAAGTTTCGTCATTCTGGTTATTTGAAAAACCACATGCGTATTCACACGAACGAGAAACCGTACGAATGCGACGTGTGCGAGAAGCGTTTTACTCTTGCCGGTAATTTGGCCAGACACATGCGTATTCACACGAACGAGAAACCGTTTGAATGCGATGTGTGCGATAAAGCTTTTCGTCAATCGAGTGGTTTGAAAAGGCACATGCGTACTCAACATTAGCTCTTTCATAGTCATATAGTGTCCACATACCGTATATATATTTAAAGAACCACTTACGAATTCATCATTGTCGCTTCTTCGCGTAAATATAGTAAAACTCTTTTCTCCCTCCATCTTTTCTGTTTTGTTGTTACTTCTTTTATCCAAAACTCTTCAGATATCATGCGCGCGCAGTTTGCACCTCTTTCACGAACAACACACCATCGCCACCATAACCACCAATACCACGGCTTCTCGACTTCTTCTTCTTTCTCCTCGCGTGGTCTTGCGTTGAAAGCGACGACAATGATGATGATGAGAAGCAGCGTTTCGAAACCGGAGGGGAATGCGACGGCGACGTCACCGGGAAATCAACAACGACGACGTCGGATGATGATGATACGTAACTCGTCCTCATCGTCGTCCTCCTCCAGTGGCGGCGGCGCGATGATGATGATGCACAAAGTCTCTTCTTCTGCGCTGCCTCTCTCTGCGAAGATGAGGAGGAACAGCAGCGCGACGGCGTCGTTTTTGTCCTCCAACACCAACAAAACTACTACTGGTGCGGTGAAAAGATATCACGCAGGCGCGAACATGTCCGCGAGAGCAGCGGCAGCAGCATCCTACGGCATCTCCGATTCCATGGAAGAGGAGCAAAAAATAGAGAAGAAAGCAAACTCTTCGTCGTCTTCAAAGTCGTCGTCTTATTTTAACGAAAACGATACCGAGGATGACGGTCCGATCCCGATGCCGCCGAAAGGGTCGGATTTGAGAACGGTTTTACCGTATCTTTTGAAGGTGGCGTTTAGTAGGAAAGGAACGAAACTTCGGTTAGCGTTTGCGGTGATCTTTCTCGTGGCGCAGAAAGCGTTCGGGTTAGCGGTACCGGTGTATTTCAAGTTTGCGATTGACCATTTGACGAGAGCGGCGCAGTTACCGGTTGGGCCGGAAGCCTTACAAGCCGCGAACATGGCGGCGATGATGTTGTGTTTCAGCGGAGTATTTAAAGCGGTGTCTGGTATTGCGACGGAGTTGCGGGTGGTGTCTTTCACGCCCGTGGCGCAAGCGGCGGGTAGGAGAGTCGCGTTGGAGGTGTTCAATCACGTGTTGAATTTGGACATGCAGTTTCACTTACAGAGAAGAACTGGGGCGTTGCAAAGAATCATCGATCGAGGCACGCGGTCGGTATCGATGGTGTTTCGCGCGGTTATATTTACGTTCATTCCAACATTCGTGGAGTTGGCATTGGTGAGTGCTTTGCTGTGGAAAGCGTTCAGTTGGCACGTCGTCGCGGTGGTATTGAGTACGTTTTGTTGTTACGTCTGGTGGACCATGCACATGACCGGGGTGTCCGCGAGCAAGAGGAAGTTGGCGAATACCATGGACGGTTTGTCCACCGGGAAAGCCGTGGATGCGCTTTTGAATTACGAAACCGTATCGAATTTCGGGAACGTGAATTTAGAGTCCAAACAGTACGATAGTTTATTAAGAGGGTACCACGAAGCCGCGTTGGGGAGCGAAAGAGCGTCGTCGTTGTTGAACGCCGGTCAGGCGGTGTTTTTGTCTTTCGGCATGACGGCGGCGTTGTCGTGCGCGGCGTTAGGAGTCGGCGCCGGTGGGAACGCGTCACAGATTGGTGCGAATTTAGCCAACCGGGTCGGTGATTTGGTCATGGCGAACGGTTTATTGTTGCAAGTGTGGGCGCCGTTGAACTTTTTAGGATTTTTTTATAGAGAGTTGAGACAAAGTTTAGTCGACATGGAGGCGATGTTTGAGGTATTATCGACGACGTCAAACGTAAAGGACGGGACGTTGGAGTTACCGAAGAACAAAAATATCGACGCGACGAGCACGACGACGACGACGACGACAAGAAGCAACAACGGCGCGTCCATATCGTTTAAAGACGTGTCTTTTGAATACGGAAACGGACGCAAGATTCTTAGAAACGTAAACTTAGAAATATCTCCGGGCGAATCCATCGGCATCGTCGGACCTTCTGGTTCCGGGAAATCCACCTTGCTTCGCATCGCGTTGCGCGCGTACGACGCCACGTCCGGTGACGTCTTCTTCGACGGGTACAACTTGAAAGATCTACAAATGAAATCTCTTCGATCCGCCGTTGCGGTTGTCCCTCAAGATGCCGTTTTATTTAACGATACCTTAGAGCACAACGTGCGCTACGGTCGACCAAACGCCTCAGACGAGGAAGTCGAGCGCGCCTGCCACGCGGCGAAATTGGAAAAAACCATCGGCGATTTACCGGACGGTTTGAAGACGAAAGTTGGCGAGAGAGGCGTGATGTTATCCGGCGGTGAAAAGCAGAGAGTCGCCATCGCTCGCGCGTTTTTGAAGTCCCCGAGAGTTTTAGTCGCGGACGAAGCGACGTCGGCGTTGGACACGGCGACTGAATCGCAAATATTGGAAAGCTTGGAAGAAATTGCGAGAGATAGAACGAGCGTTTTCGTCGCGCACAGGTTGAGCACGGTGATGAAGTGCTCGAGGATCATCGTCATGCGAGACGGGGAAATCGTAGAGCAAGGAAGACACGACGAGTTGGTCGATTTGAACGGATTATACGCGAAGATGTGGTTGGCCCAGCAAGCGGAAGAGTTGAGCGTGAAATTAGAAAAAGAAGTCGAACTCGGCGTTGTATAGAAAGTGTAGTTTATTATGATGATGATGATCAAGGAATCTTCTTAAATATGCTGTCCGGTTCTAACCCTTTACCTTCTCTCTCTAATAAATCCGCCGCGTTGTTAAATTCCTTCGAGTGCGTCTTCTTACTTTTACTCTTATACTTCCCTTTCGATTCCACCCATTTTTGCGCTTTTTCCATGTCCCTCTTAAAATTCTCCACGTCACCTCTATCCGCATCAATTTCCCCGTTCCTCGCTCTCCAATACCCGCTCCCGTATTCCGCGAACAACTCCTCGCCTCTTTCGATATCTCTCATGGCGATCACGCTCGCCCTATTCTCTACGCTCATCTTCAAAAACTTACAATTTCTACTCTTCTCCGTCTTATACGTATCGTTTATGTACCTCGCCATATACCCGTAATGCTCTTTCGCGTCTACGTGTACGTTCAAATGCAACGCCATCACGTAATCCTTCTCTTTCATGGGGATCTCCTTCGCCTCGTTGAAGTTCATGATTCTTCCTCCGTACGTGGCGCCTCGAATGCGTTCGCCTTCGGTAATGTCTTTATCCGCGAACAATCCTAACCCGGCGTTTGGAATCGTCGATTTACCAACTCTAACCATGGACGAATCTTTCCGTCTGTTTCGGTTGATAAACTCAATCAATCTCTTTTCGTCTTGTTTATCCTCTTCTGTTGGTTCTTTGAGTAAATCTTTCGTCGGCATTCGTCTCTCGTCCACTTCTGGCACTTTCCCTGTCCTTTTGTTCTCCTCGATCTCCTCCTCGGTGAGTTCGTGCATTCCGCCTTTCTCTCTGCCTTGTCTGCACCAAATTTGAAACTTGATTTCCTCTCGGACGAAATGGATGATTTCTGCGATGCTCAAGGCGAAGAGGCATTGCACGGTGAGGTTTGGCGGGTGCGTGAGTAAGAACTTCTTGACTTGTTCCGGGACCAATCGCTGATACATTTGGTGCCGGATGTGAACGAAAATCGCCCCGATTTTGTTCTTAAGAAGATTCATCATTTATTTATTAGTATCGCGCGTTGTTTTGATGCGATAAAAAGATCAGAAAGAAAGAGAGCGCGATGATCCAACGCGCTCTTTCTTTCTCCTTCCTTCTGTCTTTCTTTATTAAGAACGAGTTTATTAGAATAAAGTCGTTTCGTAAAGTGATGTTTTTATGAGCAATTTTGCTTCATTTTTTTTTCCCTTTAAAATTAGGCAAGTTCCGCTAATATGAATAAAGATGATGACAACAAAAGAGTGGTCCGAGTGCTCTTAATACGACACGCGAGAACCACACACAACGCTTTAGGGATCATTCAAGGACAGTTGGATACGGAAATTAACGAGGATGGGGAGGAGGAGATTAAAAGTTTGCGCGCGAATTTGGTTAGGATGATGACGAGTAAGAGTAGTATTAATAGGGTAAAAAATGGACCAAAAAATATTAGGAAAGTAGTGGCATCCGATTTGCAACGATGTTTGCACACCGCGCGCGGGATGATGATTGATGCCTCGCAAATGATAGAGGAAAGTTCAAAGTTACGAGAGCGTCACGTGGGGGTTTTACAAGGATGTCCGCGGAAGACGGCGCCGATGGAGTTCCCGCGCGCCTGGGCGACGTTTTGCGAGAGCAAGACGAAGAGAGGTTTGAGATGTGCAGGAGAAGGCGGCGAAAGTGTCGATGATGTTTTGAGAAGAGTGCGCGAGTGCATAGAAGATGCAGTGCGGAGCGTTTTAGAGGAGGAGGAGGAGGAAGAGAGCAACGGCGACGCGACGATTGCGGTGGTCACGCACGCCGGCGTGTTGTTGCTCTTGCGCGAATATTTAGTCGACGAAGATTTAAGCGGCGAGAAGAACCGAGGGATCGTTCGAAACTGTTCGATAGGAACCATGCGCGTTGAAGTAGGCACGAGTAGCGACGATAGCAAAAGCAACACGAGATGGATTCTAGACTCGTGGGGAAAAGTAGACGCTGAAGGCACCGCGGATGTTTTATAGCAGCGTTTATTCAAAATTAATTCATTCGCAGCCGAGCTTTTTATCCAGAGAGGTTGCGCACACCATGAACGCCTGTAAAGGCGTAAACGGGTAGCGGAAATCCATCGTGTACACGTCCTCGCCTATTTTACCAAACTGTAAAATCCATTTTTGCCACCTCGTTTCTCGCTTGCGACGCTGTTTTTCTCTCAAGGAAGCTGCGTTTTTCGCGATAGATTTATCGTCGTCGTCGTTATCATCAATCGTCGGCGGTGCTTTCTCGTTCTCTTCACCTTCGACTTCGTTTTCGTTCTTTTCGCCGGCGGCGGAAAAAGCGTCGTCGTCGTTGTCGTCGTCATCGTCGTCGATCAAAAGTTGAAAATTTTTCACCGACGGTTGAGTCACTCTCGCGTTAAAGTTGAGACAATACGCGCGCATTTTTTTGTTCCACGTGGGTAAGACGTTTTTAAATCGAGCGGTGACAGGTTGTGCGCAGTTGCTCGTCTCTCTTTCTGTTTCTTCCGTGTTTACTATTTCCACGCGCATCTGTCGCGGTCCGTGTATTCCGAGCGGGTTCAAGTTGTATTCCACCGTACCGAGACGCGCTCTGTTTTTCACCTCAGTCGCGTCTTTGCTTTCTTCTTCGTCATCATCACCATCGTTGTCGTCATCGTCGTCGTCGTCATCGTCGTCGTCGCTCTTGTCACCATTTTCGTCTTCGTCCTCATCTTCTGCCCCGTCCTCGTAGTCCTCTCTCACGGATCTCTCGAACGTCTCCCAAGTGCCCGGTTTCGCGCCGTCGTCGAACAACTCAAACCTCGTTCCGGCTGCATTTGTCGCCGCTATTTTTCCTAAATATTGCGACGAACTCTCGCGTATATCAGCCACGTCTAAAGAAACAACCATTCGCGACCTGTTCAAGATGAGTGAGAAAAAGGCAGTGAGACAAAAAAGAAAGTATAACAAAGAAGAGGACGAACAAAACCAAACCCTTTAGGCGAGCGACCGCGAACGCGAGCGCGAACACACTCACCTTCTCGATTTCTTCCTCTTCCTCGCCGCGCACAGCGCTCGCGCCTCGAATCGACTTTTACAACGTCGACCATTCTTTTCTTCGTTTCTATTCTCATCGAAAAGGTCCTTCCCTTCCCGCATCGACGACGACGGAGGAGGAGGAGGAGGATTAGGAGGACAATCCGCGTACAACACGTACGTGCAATACCCAAACGCGTCCTTCTTCCGAACAATCCTACACCTCGAGTGCGACCCGTCTTTCGGCCCAGGTTCTGATAAATACCGCCTCACGTTCGATTGTCCTAAGTTATTTTCTAAATACGCCGGCGCAGGGGCCGCGAAATCCACCCGAGAGACGTCCTTGATCAATCGATTTATCGTTTCTTTTTTTAGAACATTTTTCTTGCCATTTATTCGTGTATTTTTTATATCACTTTCATCCTCCTCGATAAAACTCTTTTCATCGTTCGTTTTTGTCGTCGTCATTTTCGCTTTAGTAAAGGGAGAAGGAGGCAGAGGCGGAGGAGGGTTTGCAGCAAAGGCGCTTATTTTGACGAGAGCGTCGTCGGCGAATGAGTTGTGCGTGTAAACGCAAGAAAGAAAAGAGCAGAGAAAAGTCCAATCAATTGTTTGACCGGAGGAATTTTTTTTAGAAGAGAAAAAAAAATGGCGTTTTGGAGAGAAAAAGAAGGGAAAAAAAGAAAGAAAAAAACACAAAACACATCGCCTAAGACGAACACTTACACACACAAAAGCTTTCAAATCAAATCATTAAATCAATATGGACGAATCCTGGGAAGAACTCAAACGCAACGCCATCTTGCTCGGCTCGTGGATCGCGCTCATTCGCGCGTCCACGTACATTTTCGGCGCGTTTCAAACAACACCGCAACATTAGAACAACACACAAAATGAGAGCAAAATCACGGATGATGTTACGACGAATACGATGATGAAACACAGAGGAGGAACGTGTGTTGTTGGAAAAAAAGTGCTGGAAAGAACGGTTAAGTTGAACTGCGCGACCGTCGCGGTGTGGTTTTACCAGGAAAGCGGAAGGGAAAGAAGAAATAGTAATAGAGATGATTTGTGTTCGATCGTGGCGGTCGGGTCGTACGAACACAGAGAAGAAAGAAAAGGGGAAGACGAGGAGGAGGTACAAAGAGGAGGAAAAGAAGAAAGGATTGGGCAAGTGACGTTGTTTCGATGCTCACGTGGAAAAAGCGAGGAGGAAGAGGAGGAGGAGAATAAAAAGGAGAAGATTTCGTTTGACGCGTGCGGCGAGCTGGACGCGACGTCGAGCGCGAGGTGCGGCGGAGCGTTTGATTTGAAGTTTGGGAACGCGAGTAGGAGTGAAGGGGGGAAAGTAGAGCTGGCGATGGCGTGCGCGAATAACTGTTTGGAGGTTTTTGAGATGACTTTTGTGGATGGTGATGCGGATGTCGACGAGGACGAAGAGGACGTCGTCAACCGCGGAAAACAGCTCGTTCGATTGAAACCTACGGGGAGGTTTGAGTGTAGGTTTGGCGGGATTGGGTTGTGCACGTCCGCGGCGTGGTCGTACAGAGATAAATCGATCGTAGCTACCGGCGACGACGGTGCGGCGGTGGTAGTTGATTACGAACGCGCGATGATGATGGCATCACCTGGCGGCGGTAGCGGTAGTGGTGAAGGAGACAACAGCCAGGTTCTCTTTCGAGTCGAAAACGCGCACGCGGATGCTATTTGGGCCTCCTCGTTTCTCGACGGAAGCGAGGATGTGTTTTTTACCGGAGGGGACGATTGTAAGCTCATAAAGCACGATTTGAGAGAGATGGTGCGATCGAACGGTGATGAAGAGGGAGATCTTTCTTCTGCATTTGCCTACCCGTCGCAAGCGTCGCAGAATTTTCGATTCGAGAAGAACCCGGCGTTTGGCGCCGGCGTGACTTCCATCGAATCGAAAGGCGATTTCTTATACGTCGGCTCTTACGACGGCGCGTGTCGAGCTTTCGACGTGCGAAAAAGTTTAAAAGAACCTATGTGGATTTCGAGAGGAAACGACGACGGAAAAGAAGAAGACGGAGAAAAAGAAGGGAAAGAAGAAGAAGCGTCGATTTGGCGAGTTCGTTTACACCCAAACTTTAGCAGCGCTGCGACCAAACGAGAGGGCAAAATCGCCTTGGCGTCCATGAAAGCCGGATGTCGCGTCATCTCATCTCTGGACGGGTCAACCGTAGGCACGTATCGCAACGGCCACGACGACGACAAAGTCGTCTACGGCTGCGACTGGGCTTTCTTCAACGAAGAGGAAGAAGAAGAAGAAGAAGAAGGTTTCGTCTCGTGTAGCTTTTACGATAGACGGGTTCACGTCTGGACTCTTTAATAACGTTAATACTTATCTTACTTAAAAAGAACGCGCGGCGGGTATTACGAGTCATCATCATCATCATCACTCTTCTTCTTCTTTGTTTTAATATTACAAAATATCTCTTCTCTCTCCGTTTGTCGTCTTCGTTTGCGCTTTCGTCGTCACAGTATTCAATACTACTCGATCTCGAGGTTTAAATCTCTCTCTCTCTAATGCTTCTTCTTCCCAACGTTTCCTTTCTTCACCTTCTCGGAGAGATAATACGCTCCGAACATCGCCGCCCCTAAAAAGAATCCCGGGAACATGTGTTTGTACGTGTTCGTGAGTAGAGGGTGTTTTCGCCACCGGTCCGCTTTGGCGAATGGATTCTTCGTTGCGTTCGTTTCCATTTCTCTATTCTTTCTTTTGCGCTCTTTTTCTCTCTCTAATGCTTTTGTTCTCTCTGTCTTGTACTTTCCCACGAATTACAACAACAACTCTGCTTTGCGATGATCTCTCTCTCTTCTCAAAGTGTTTCCGTTGAGTTATTTCTCGGACAATAACTCTTTGAGTTGTGAGGCAAAGGTTTGGAAAAATCAACTTTCAAAAGTCTCCATTTCCACTTCGTTGACTCTCTCTTCTGTACACACAACACGCTTAAGAATACGCGCAATAAAATACGTTTTGCTTCTTTGGATTATCTCTTCTCGAAGTGTGTTGTCGTTTGAACTCTCTCTCTCTCTCTTGACTGCGCTCGTGGGTGTCTTTGTTGGGGGACACATCAGAACGCGTAAGAACAAAATCAAATCTCTTCCCCGTTGGTATATTCGCTTTGTGTAAGAGAGAGTGAGAGAGTTTAGTATGTTTGAAGCGAAGACGTACCTTCAATCTCGAGAACGAACGCAGAAACGAGAAGTCGATTTCACAGAAAATTTGAAGCAACACGAAACGTTTAAACGTTTGGTCGAACACTCAACGCGCGTCTCGCGAGGGGATTGGTTGTTCAGGAAACAAAACGTGGACGAGAAAATACGAGAGGAAATACGCATGGAGGAGATGTTACGAAAGAAGGAAGAAAGAGAGGAAAAGGAAGCGATGAAGAGGAGAGAGGAGGCGTTAGAGGAGTTAGAGGAGAAAAGACGGCGAAACGGTGGTAGTGGTGGTAATGGCGGCGTGTCTGCCTTTCCTCCCGAGGATGATCCTCTCTCGTCCTCCGCGGACGGGGACGAGTGGTACGTGCGAGAGATGAAGGAGAAATTGGACGCGCTGCGATCGGAGAGGGAACAAGAAATGACCAAAGAGATGAAGCGAAGAGAGAGAGACGAAGAGAGACGAAGAGTGAGAGGGTTAACGGAAAGCCGAGAAGACGTGGTAGGAAGAGCGGTCGATGAAGACGACTACGGGAGGGAAAAAAGAGAAGAGATTGAAAAATTGACGCGAGCGCTTGACGTTCGATTGGATTTGAACAGGCAGACAGAGAAACGAAGAGCGATGGAGAGAGAACGCGAGGAAGAGAAGAAAAAAGAGCGGGAATTCGCGGACAACTTCGAACGAGAGCGCGTTCGAAGAGAAAGAGACCTGTTAAACCGAAAGAGAAAAGAGGCGAGAGAGTTGCAACAATAGTAGTTACGACAGGTTGAAATCCTCGAAGAAGAGAAAAACGCGCGAGAGCGAGAAGAGGAGGAGAAAGAAGAAAGAGAGAGCAAACAAGAAGAGAGACTGAGATGATATACTTCGCATGTATTTAGGATGATAGATTGTATTTATAGCGCAATAGGTTCAAATAGCCGCACCTTTTAGGAACATCATCTCGCGCGAGTGAAAAATGTCTTCACTTCCAATGACAGAAGTCCATCCAAACATTTCCGTCTGCGGAGAGAAAGAAGCCCGAGAACTCCTTTTCTCCTCCTCCTCGACGAAAAACGAGAATAATCCTAACAGGTTCTCGAGAGTTCTCGCGATTGGTTTCCCGTCCGCGCCTTTCACGGACGAAGAGATTGCTCTTTTGGCGACGACGGTACGTGAGAATACATTCGTTCGTTCGTTCTTTCCCGGGAAGTGATGTGAAATGAGTTCTCTTTCATTGTCGGTCGTCGTCACATTTTGTACTCACACCACCATCTCTCTCTCTCTTTCTCACATTTATACTTTGATGATCGTAAAGTCGAACGTAACCGTCCATCCAATAGTCTTAGAAGACGCAGTCGGCGCTGATTTGCTCTCGATTCTCCACGAGACGACGAGTTTTTTCTCCTCTGCTCGTGAGAAGGATGAAAAAATTTTAGTCTTTTGCAACGCGGGCGTGTCGAGATCGGTGGCGGTGGTGTTGGCACACATCGTGTGGAAGAAGATGAAAGAGAGAAACGACTTTGGTGGCGATGACATCGACGGCGCCGTCTTCGTCGAGCGGGCGTTGCGAGACGTGAGAGAAAAGTATCCTCCGGCGTCGCCGAACGAAGGTTTCTTGGAACAGTTGGAGCTTTGGGTGAACATGGGGTGTCGATTAGTTGCGACGGATGAGACGTACAAGTTATTTAAACACTCGCAGTTGGAGAGGATACGACGCGAGAGAGGGTGCGTGGATCGAGGCGCGGTAGAGGAAGATCCAGAGAAGGAGATGAAAAACAACAACGGGGCGATGACGGGTTCGATCAGTCAGTATTACAGTTGCCGAAAGTGTCGTCGGATTTTAGCGACGAGTAAAAACGTTTTAGAGCACGAATCTGGAACCGGGATTGATGCGTTTTCGTGGCGACAGAGAAGAAGAGGAAACGATGGTGGTGCGACCAAGACTTCGTCGTCGTCGTCGTGCTCGAGCATTTTCGTCTCCCCGATAACGTGGATGATGCTCGACCAAACCGAGGAGAACGAGCCGCTTATTTTCCAAGAAAACTCTGGAAAGATCCATTGTCCAAAATGTCGCTCGAAAATTGGCGCTTTCGCGTGGTCCGGGGAACGGTGTAATTGCGGGGCGTTTGTCGCGCCGTCTTTTCACATACAGAAAGCAAAGCTCGACGCGTTTACGGTCCGCGGCGCGAACGGCAAATAGGAAGGAGAAAAGTGTGTTCTGTTCTTTGGGGAAAGAGCGCGCAAAAATAGAAGTTTAGCACACGAAGTGAAGTTAGTAATAGCAACGTTGTAGAAATGCAGAGGAATAACGCGCACGCGCACACAAACAAAACATATGCACTCGGTAGATTTTGATTTTAATTACGCAACAATAACTTCTTCTTCCTGATTTTTAATAATCACCGCTGCTCGATGGTTTTTTTTAAAAGTGAATGGCTTTCCCGCCCGTAGCTAACGCGGCTTCCTTCACGGCTTCGCTCAACGTCGGGTGGCCGTGGCAGGTTCTCGCGATATCTTCCGTGCTTCCACCGTACTCCATCGCCAAGACGCACTCGCCTAACAATTCACCGGCTTGCGGACCGACGATGTGCGCGCCGAAAATTTTATCCGTGTTCTTGCACGAGATGAACTTCACCATCCCTTCGCTGTCGTCGTTCGTTCTCGCTCTGGAGTTCGCGGCGAACGGAAACGTGCCAACGTTATACTCTAACCCAGCATCTTTGACTTCCTCTTCGGTTTTCCCGACCCAGGCGACTTCCGGGTGCGTGTAAATAATCGAAGGAATGGTGTCGTAGTTCACGTGCCCTTCCTTGCCGGACAAATGTTCAACCACAGCGATGGCTTCTTCCTCGGCTTTATGAGCCAACATCGGTCCCGCGATGATATCACCGATCGCGTAAATCCCAGGGACGTTCGTTTCCCACGTGTGGTCTTTCACGTTCACTTCCACTCTCCCCATCTTATCCGTTTGAATGCCGAGTTTCTCCAACCCGAGATTCTCCGTGTACGGCTTTCTCCCGGTGCTCACCAACACGACGTCCGCGATCATTTTCGATTCCTCTTTCGTGCTCACTTTCTCGATTGTCAACTCAATCTTCCCGTCTGGCATTTTCTCCGCTTTTTTCACCGCCGTTTCCATCTTGAAATCAATCTTTTGTTTCTTCAAAGCTCTTTGGAAAGTCGTTCGGATTTGGTTATCCATGTTCCCGCCGATCACTTTCGCGAATTCCACCACGGTCACTTTCGAGCCTAACCTCGACCAAACCGAACCGAGCTCCAAACCAATCACGCCTCCTCCAATAACCACCATGGTTTCGGGAACTTTTTCCAACTCTAACGCCCCGGTGCTCGTCACCACCGTCTTCTCGTCCACGTCCACGCCGTTCAACTTGGCCGGTTCCGACCCAGTCGCCAAAATAATATTCTTCGTCGAAATCGTTTCCTTCGTCCCATCCTCTTTCGTCACCTCCACCGTGTTCTTATCCACTAAACTCCCAAACCCAATCACGTGATTGACTTTGTTCTTCTTGAACAAGCCCTCGATGCCTTTGGTCAAACCGCCGACGGATTTCATCTTTTGCGCCATCATCTTCGACACGTCGATGGTCACCTCCCCACCGACGGAAATCCCGTGCTTCTCCATCCCGTGCTTCGCCTCTTCGTATTTATGCGACGCGTTCAAAAGCGCTTTGGACGGAATGCATCCGACGTTCAAACACGTCCCGCCCAACGTCGCGCGTTTCTCCACGCACGTGACTTTCATCCCAAGTTGCGCAGCTTTGATGGCGCCGACGTACCCTCCTGGGCCGCCGCCGATGATCACCACGTCTTGCTGTTCTCCGGAAGAGTAGAATCTGTTTTTACCAAACGTCGTAACAGTCGTTCTCCTCGTCACCTCCTCCAAAGAAGAAGAAACAGTATTCGTCGCGCTGTTCCTCATCATCGCCCATCGCGCTGTGTTGTTGCTCATCATCATCATCATCGCGCCTCTTCTCGACGTCATCTTTACTTTCTTTTTTTAGATGTAGTTATTCGCGGAGATACTGATGCGTTTAATAATAAAACGTTTACGTCTGTGTGTGTGTATTGTGTGGTGCTCTCGTTGTGCGATGAGAGTGAAACAACGCGCGATATGATAAAGTAATCAGGATAAAAATTCAGTTAAAGAGATACTGGACGTGAAAGAAGAGACGGACGGATGAGAGAACAGAGCTGTTCTGAGACAAACACGTCTCTCTCTTTTAACGCGCTTTCATAACAGTCTCACTTTATCCCATCATCCCACGGAGCTCCTCCTCTGCCCCCAAAAAGTCTGACTTTCAAGGCAAAAAAAAAATTGTTCAACCTTCACTCAGTGGACTGGACGGTGGAAGTTCGCAACAAACTTTGGTGGAGGGAGTTCGCAACGTTTTTATACACATCTAATAAACGCCTTGAAAACCACTTTGCGAGAGGAGCAGTCTTTTGTGTCGCGATACACAAACGTCGTCATGCCTTCTGGAGCGATGACGACGAGAGGGCAGAAAAGACGGAGAGGGGCGAGAGATTTGTGGGACGTGATCGTGAATAACGACGATATAAGTTTCAAACACATTCTTCCGAGATTGAATCGAACGGATGTGAAATTTTTGTACCTGGTGAATACGGAGACGAGAAAGTTGATTAAGAGATCATCTCGCAAGGGGGAGTTGAAAGAGACGTTTAAAGTGAAAGAGATGTCGTCGATATCGACTTTGGAGTTTGCGTGGGAGCTTTATCCGTGGGGTAAGTTGGTAAAGTACGAGGACGAAAGGATGGACGGAAGTTGGTTCTGCTCTCAAGTTGCTTCGAGTTGCTCAAGTGGGCGCGAGAGGAGAAAAAGTGTAGATGGGATGGAAAGACGATTAATGCGGCTGCAAACCAAGGTAATCTGGAAATTGTAAAGTATTGCGTTGCAAATAAGTGTCCTATCGATGAGTTTGCGTGTGCATTTGCTGCCTCAGAAGGTCAACTTGAGTGCCTCAAATACTTACACGAAGAAGTCAAAGCGCCTTGGGATGATTGGACTGCCGCTTGGGCGGCTTTAAAAGGTCATCTTCACATACTCGAATATCTTGTTGAGCGTAAGTATGATAAATATAACGAAGTTGCGTGTATGTATGCAGCAGAGTCCGGCCATTTAGACTGTTTGAAGTACTTGCACGAAACCGCCAAAGTGCGTTGGGACGATCTCGCCGTAGAAGTGGCGTACATGAACAACCACCCCGAGTGTTTACAATACCTCCTCGACAACAACTGTCCATTACCATATGGTTGGCGATACGAACACGGCGAGTTACACAGATCATAAAAACACAAAAACAAACAAAACTTCTTGTACGAACAGAATTAGAGAGAGAGAGAGAGAGAGAGAGAGAGAGAGAGATACATGAAATAATAGACACGCATAACACGCGCTTTTTCTTCTTTTCAATTCAATCCTCTTCTTTGTGTGTTAAAATTCAAAATTTCCCTCATTTGTTTCTCTCCGTCATTATTCATCAGAGAGCGCTTACTTCCGAAGAGAGAGAGAGGAAGAAAGAGCAGACGCGATGATGAGAAACGCGAGCGAGAATGGGAGCGACGATGTAAACGAAAATAAGAAGAACACTTTAAAAAGAAAACGAAACGTAAACTCATCCGTTTCCCCGTCCGATTTTGACATGTTCGCGTTGGTGTACAACTTCCTCCAATCGAACGGGTATAAAGACGCGGCGGAGAAGATGACGAAAGAGATGAAACGAAGACTGAAGACACCAAAATCATCATTTAACTCAGAGGAAGAGGAGGAGAATACGAAGAAGACAAAGAAGAAGAAACTGATGATGGTGCAGATGTTGAACGCGTTGGGGACAAAAAATGAAAGTCAAGCAGAAGACAAAGAAGCTCTCCTGCCGAGAGTGAAACCGCTGCGCGAAATCATGGGAGAGTTTTTATCCATGAAACGAAAAGAGCTGAGAAGAAAGAAAAGCACGAACGAACCGATGAAGATGATATTTCGACAGTGCGAGGAGGCGTTCGGGAACATCGCGATGGAGGAGGAGGAAAAGGAGACGGCGGGTTTGCGGAACGACGACGACGGGAGGGAAGGCGTGGTTGGCATAATAGCGGCGAGGGGAGAGGACGAAGATGGTACAGCAGCAGAAGTGTTAGCAGTAGCAGCAGCAGAAGCAACAACAACAGCAGCAGCAGAAGCGCGGCCGCGACAGCAACGAGTTGAGGTGGAACAAAATATTGCCGCGGCGACGAATACAACAAATCATCAGGAGAGAAGAAACAAGAAGAAGCAAGCGGCGCCGCAACGCAAGCACAAGCAAACGATATACAAGCAGTCTTTAGACGATGCGAACGTTCGAGAAAAGATTGCAGACGTCATCGTGCGCACGTTGCACAAGAAGACGGGCAGAACGCCAAATCCTACGCCAACTATGAATTCAGCGAAAAGTAATAAAAACATCGAACGAGAAGAGCTCGCGTTTTCAGACGTGGAAGAAGACGAAGAAGAAGAAGACGAGTTTGGCCACCACGTCACGGAGTTAGAACTCGATAAAATCGCCGATCTCATGGAAAAGCCAGAAGATACGATGGAAACAGCGAATGCCATCTTAGGGTCGCTCATGGAATCCACTGATAACGATTTAGGGAGATTTTTAGAAGATCTCGTCGCGCAAACCGAACACGGAAATACGAAGGAGATTAACAAGCTTCCGACGCCGAAAAAACGTTTGTTGTTAAAAGAAGATTGCAAAGCAGCAAATTTGATAGAGACAAACAACGGACAGAAAACTCCGTAGTAGGAGTAGTAGATGTCGCAGTAGCAGTAGTAGTTATTATTAAATTGCGTTTAAGATGTACAGTAGTATGGTCCACCAATCTCGGTTTTTGTCCTTTATTACTAGTATATTATTACTTTACTTAAGCAGCGCAACCTGTTCGTACAATTTACTAATCAAAAAGAGCAACGCCAGCAGCAATGCAAACTCGCTCAAGTTTCGATTTTGATTATTCTCGTAGGAGAAAAACTTCATCGGGTCGTTCGGATCCACCGCGAAATCATCCTCGCCTCCTTTTTTACTATTGACTAACTCCCTCGCCGCTCGCGTCGCGTCGTCCACGGTTCGCATAATTTCATCCATCGCGTTCCCAACCTTATCCGGAACCGCCAACGCTTTTCTCTTCGACTCGATAATCTCCCCGCCTTTCGTGAACGTCCACTGATCGTCCTGCGATAAAACTTTCCCCGTGATTAAATTCATCTCCAACGTCGTCTCCACCTTCACCTTCGCCTTCCCGTCTTTACTCTCTATCCGCCACAAAATCTTCGCCACGCTCCCGCCTGGTAACACCTCGATCGAATCCACCCAGTTCGTAAACTTTCTATTCCTTATATTATCGTTATTAGTATTATTACTACTATCGCTCGAAGATATTTTCTCCCCTCCGAATATTGAATTCAACTCGCAGTTACAATTCTTAAACTTCTCGCTCCCCGAGAATCGTCTCGCGCCGTCCGAAAACCGCACGTCTTTCGCGTACGGGAAGATACTTCTGTTCGAATCTTTCCCGTCTCTTAAATCTCTCGCGAGTTGTCGTAAACTTGATTCCACCGCGGGTGACGTTCCTCTGCACTCGAACGTATCGCAGGGATCTTTTGACAAGCCTTTGACTTCCGGGACTTCCATTTCGGCAGTAATAATCGGGGTTTTGGTCGATGAACAACGATGACGACGTGAACAACGATTTAAAGCGAGCGATGATACGGCGTGCGATGATGATTTCGTCGTCGAAAAGGAGACAGAGGCGAACATTTTTGTGCGACAACGATAGAGAGCAATGAGGAATTTGAGCAATTTTTGTGAGATATTTTCTGTCAAATTCTGTCAAAAGAGGAAAGATTTTAACATATTTGGTTGGATATGTGTGATGCTGTTACAAAGCAGTGCGTGAACTTGGATCGCTCTTCGCGCTCTCTTTCTCTCTCTCTCTTTTTCTCTCTCTCTTTCTCTCTGTTTCTATTATTTTGCTTCACGTCGTCGTCGTCGTCGTCGCAGGCTTGTGGCGGCGTGTTCTCTGCGTTTCACTCTTCTTCTTCTCTTTCCTTCTTCTCCCTCTCTCTCTTTTTTATATTATTATTTATATATACGTATATTAGTTTTAAGCGTAACTGGAAGGCGGTCTGCACTCTTCGCTATTGATCAAATCGCACGGAAAGACGTCGCTCGGAGTGTCGTATTTCAACTGCGCTTTACCTTGTAAGTACCTGTTCAACATTCTCTCCGTGCTGTGATTGTATCCGTCGCTGGAGTCCAACATTTTCCCTTCGTTTCGTTTGTCGTGCATGGTCGCTCGGACTCGAGTCGCTAAAACTTTACCGAGTTCGACGCCCCATTGGTCGAAGGAGTTCAGCCCCCACACGAAGCCTTGTACCGCGACGCGGTGTTCGTACAACGATAAGAGTTGCCCGGTAGTGTACGCGTTCAATTCAGGGAGCATAATCGATAACGACGGTCGGTTACCGGTGAAGGTTTTGTGCGGGATGAGCGTGTCCGGGCAATTTTCCGCTCTCAATTCCACGGGCGTTTTACCAACCGCCAACGCGTCCGCTTGCGCGAAAAAGTTGCACATCAACTCGTCGTGGTTGGAAACGATTTCGCCTTTCAAGTATACGGATTGCTGAGATTTAATCACGCCGATGAAATCGCACGGAATCACGCGGCCTTGGTGAATCAACTGGTAAAACGAGTGTTGGCCGTTCGTACCGGGTTCTCCGAAATCAATCTCACCGGTTGGATAATCCACCGGCGTCCCGTCGATGGTGACGCCTTTCCCGTTGGATTCCATGGCGACTTGCTGAATGTGCGGCGCTAACTTAGCGAGCGCTTGGCAGTACGGTAAAATAGCTCTCGCGTCGCAACCCAAAAACGAGACGTTCCACGTGGAAATCAAACCGAGCGTCACCGGCAAGTTCTTTTCAAACTCCGCCGTCGCAAAGTGCTCGTCCATGCTCCACGCGCCTTTCAAAAACTGTTCGCACGTATCGAACCCGTATTGCAACGCCAACGGCAACATGCCTACCGCAGAGCAGACGGAGTATCTCCCGCCGACCCAATCCCAAAACGCAAACGCGTTCTTCGGGTCGATGCCGAATTCGCTGACTAACTTCAAGTTGGTCGATACCGCCACCATGTGCTTGCTCACCGCCTCTTTACCTAACGCGGCGATGATCCACTGTCGCACCGTTCTCGCGTTTAACATAGTTTCCGCCGTGGTGAACGTTTTCGAGACGACCACAACCAACGTCGTTTCTGGGTTCAACCCGTTCAAAGCTCTCGCCACGTCCACCGGATCGACGTTGGCTAAAAACCTCAAATTTCTCCCTTGCGCGTCCGCGGCGTGCGATTGGTTCGTCTTCAACGCCGTGTGCACAAACAACGGCCCTAAAAACGACCCGCCAATCCCAACGCACACGACGTCTGTCAGCGGTAATCCCGTATGCCCGACCCATTCACCGTTTCTCACCCGGTCCGAAAAGTCTTTAATCTTGTCCAACACGTCGTGCACGTCCGGCACGACGTTCGACCCGTCCACGTTGATGACTTTCGACCTCGGCGCTCTCGTCGCGACGTGTAAAACCGCTCTGTTCTCGGTCGAGTTCATGGCTTCGCCGGAAAACATGGCGTTGATTTTCTCTTTCACCCCGCTCGCCCTCGCTAAAGCGTACAACTTCTCCATCGTCTCTTCTGTCGCGCGTTGTCTCGCGTAATCCACGTACACGCCGTCGTGTTCCAAGGTCAAATTCTCGCACCGATTGTAATCTTTCAACAAATCTCTCAGATGTGTCTTCTCGATATCTTTCACGTGTTCTTTCAAGGCGTTCCATTCGGACGTGGACGAGATTAACGAACCTTTGTGTTCGGTTTGTAAAACCGCCGTGGCTGCTTTCGATGGTTTCATTATTTTCTTATTAGTGTTATTATTATTCGTTTTGATCGTTTTCTTAGAGAAAAAAGATGAGTTTTTCAATACCGCCCCCGATGCTGACGATGACATTATCTGTTCTTATCGCGTTCTCGTGTTCTCGTGTTCTCGCGTGCGCGTGTCTTCTGTGCCGGTAATGACGGAGTTTTGTGTTACAACAACAGAGAGCGAAACGTGACGAGATGCGATGAGATGATTATTATGTGTGATAACGAGAGGTCCGATGAGTCCAGTTTTTTCTTTTTATATTCGTGTGGTTGAAGAAAAGGTGCTGACACGGCAAAATCTCGTCCCAGTCTCGAAGAAATATCCGCCTCTCGATTTTTCTCTCACTTTTTTTGTGCGACGAGATTCTCATCAGTCAGGCAAGGCAAACAACAAGTAAAATTCCTTTCTTTTTTTTGTTGTTGTTGTTGTTGTTGTTGTTAAAAAATTTACTTTTTTTAGAAACGTCTTTTCGATTTGCACCAAAATACGAACACCTGTGAGAGATACAAAAGAGAGACACATCTGTACACTTTCGTCGGTACGCGCGATATGCTCGAGATGTTCGCGCGGAAATCTGCTGTCCTCCTTTTATTCTCTGTCGTTTTGCTCTCAGTCTCCTCCTTTTCGGGCGGCTTCACCTCGTGTTTCGGTTTCGTGCAACAAAACGAGACTTCTTTACTATCGTATCGACGCGCTTTGTTGCAAAGAGCGCGTTGTTCCAACCCGTGGTGCTTTTTGATCTCGAGAAGACAGAGGGTGCAAATACGCCAGTGCGCGGTGCCTCAGTGCGCGAGGAGAGTGAAACCATTTTCGTGCTCTCTGGAGTATTGCTGCGCGTCGTGGTGCAGAAATCTCCCTTGGGATATGTTGATTCAAGCGCCTCCGCCTTTGTGTCGAGACTGCGTGATTGCGTATCGACCTGGGTGTTGCGGTTGGTGTAAACAAGTTCCAAGTCAGTACTACGGCGGCGTCGTTGGGTGCTACAATTGCCTGGCGTACGCTTTGGAGGTGAGATTTGTTCCAATCATTAAACCGATTTACGGTCGATGCGAATACTGCGAGTGGTCGCCGACGCGATACATCTCTTCGCCAACCTTCGTGAACGTCATCAATAACAACGTGAACATCAACATTAATATCTTTCAAAAAACAATCGTGCAACCGCCGCAACCGGTAGAAAGTCTCGGGGTTGATGAGTGCCGAAATATTGGAGGATGTGGTTTTGACGCGCCCGCTGTTGATGAGGTGCCTGCGGATGAACCCTTAACGCCGGACGAGGCAGCCGCGGGCGATCCTCAACCGGGAGATTTGTCCGAAGAGCAATTGACCGATGCGGTTCTAGATCCGGTGGATGATCCGGTGACCGCAGGAGAGCAAGATCCAGATGTACCCGATCCCATCGAAGGTATAGACGGTGTCGACGTTGACGGCGAAGAAGAAGAAGAAGGAGGAGGAGGAGAAGGAGGAGAAGAAGAAGACGGATCGGGGGAAGACGACCAACCGGTCCGCGAGCCGACCGAAGCGGCGACGGAAGAAGAAGAAGGAACTTTACCGGATGCTGAGGGAGAAGAAAACGCTTTGAATGGTATCGACGAAGGAGTCGATGAACAACCAGGAGAAGGAGAAGGAGAAGGAGGAGGAGGAGAGCAGGATTATTCCTCGCAAGAAGATTACTCCTCGCAAGAAGAAGGCGGAGGAGGAGAGCAGGATTATTCCTCGCAAGAAGAAAGCGGAGGAGGAGAGCAGGATTATTCCTCGCAAGAAGATTACTCCTCGCAAGAAGATTACTCCTCGCAAGAAGAAGAAGGCGGAGGCGGCGGAGGAGGAGAACAAGAACCTTCGCAAGAAAGCTTTCAGCCTTCTAACTTTGGCGGCGGTACTCTCGAAGGCGGACTTGGAAACGCTGGCGGGCTTGGAAACGGCGGCGGTGGTCTCGGAGGCGGCGGCGGTCTCGGAAACGGCGGAGGCGTTGGACTCGGATAATAAAAATTGATCATATCATCATCCCGTTCCGAGCCAAACAAAGGGAAGAAGCCGAGAATAAGAGAGACATAAAAGCACGAGAGATGTGCTTCTGCTCGTCAAAAAGACAAAATCTTCATCAGCTTGTTGTGATATACATTCCACAGTAAGAAGTGAGATGCGTGTGACATTTTTTACACGTATCTGAGTAAAAAATAAATTTTCGCGTATCTTTTCGTCATTACAAGCACACGTTTGTAATACCATAACAATGCGCTCTGTTGCGGCTCCTTCGTTAAAGGCGACTTCGTCGTCGTCATCGAGAAGACCTTTACAACGAGAACGACGACGACGTGCTGTTGCTGTCGCGTCGACGAACGAAACCGAAACAAAAGAAGAAGACCAAACGAAACGAATTGCAATCGTGTTCGGAGCGACTGGTGGCGTCGGACAACTCGTCTGCGCGAAACTCCTTCTCAACGATAGTAGATACGACGTCGTCCACGCGATGTGCCGAAATAAAGAGACGGGCGAGGCTAAACTTAAGTCGAAAAACAACGCTTCTTCAGCTTCGTCATCGTCGTCATCAACAAACGCAAGATTGCGAGTGACCGAAGTAGACGTCAGAGAGGAAAAGGACGTGGAGAAGGTTTTAGACGCGATAATGACGGAAGGAGGAGAAGAAGCGAAAGTGGTCCACGTCGTGTGCTGTTTAGGGACGACGGCGTTCCCGTCGCAGCGGTGGAAAGAGAACAACGGGCCGGAACAGACGGACGATATTGCGACCGCGAACGTCATCCGCGCGGCGCAGAAGATTTGCTTTAATGAAAGGAATACGAGTGATACTAATAACAACAATGACAAGAGCAGGTTCGTGTTGATCTCCTCGGTTGGGGTGACGAGAACGGATTCAATGCCGTACGTCATCTTGAACTTATTCGGCGTTTTGAAATATAAGCGGAAATCGGAGAAATATTTAGAACAGACGCAGAAAGAAAACGACGATACGTTCGATTACACCATCGTCCGCCCGGGACGACTCACCGATGGTCCGTACACGTCGTACGATTTGAACACGCTCTTAAAAGCCACCAGCTCGGAACGACGTCAGGTGGAAATCAAACTAGGAGACAACTTCGACCCGCAAGAAACGAGTCGAATCGCGGTTGCCGATTGCGTCGCGTTTAGCTTGGCGAGCGATTTGGCGAGAAACAAAGCGTTCGTCATCGGCACGAAAGAAGGCGACGGCGGGCCCGAGCGAGATGGAAAGAAGTGGGAAGCACTTTTTCAGCAGTCTTTGTTGTAATAATATAATAACAGATATGAGGAGACCAACAACAAAACTCGTTTTTAAGTCGTTACTTTTTTAGCTTCAGATGCTCTCCTATTAATGATGCTTCGCTCGTCAAACTCCTCTCGAATATCTTCCTTATCTCTCCATATCTTTTTAACACATCAACACAAAGCAACCTGATGATATCTTACGCGCCGACGACGACGAGAATACTCCGACCAAATGCGTCTTTATCATCATCATCATCATCTCATCAAAAGTCGTCGGTATATTTATCCGCGAGACACAGTTCCTCCTTCTTCGCGTCCTGTTCTTTTGCCTCAAAGTCTTCCCCGTCGGGAAAATCATCATCAAAATGTTCACTCAAAGTCCACGCCTTCCAACTCGGCTCGGTGGACCAAGACGAATTAAACGCACCCAAAATCGACATATCCTTAACCAGGGTAAAAAAAGGCGTTAAAATCGGCGAAGGCGCGTTCGGGTCGGTGTTTTTAGGAGAGGTGAAAGATGAATCAAATAAAGGAGGGAAAACGACTACTACTCGAGTGGTTCTGAAATCGATGAACAAAAAAATGGGGCGAGACGTGGATTCCTTCTACCAGGACGAGCTGAACGTTCTGAACCGATTGAAAAACAACGACGGCGCGGCACCTTTCTTAGGCGTCGCCGGGGCGAACGTGTACTTAGTGTTCGGGTACCAAGGGTCGACGACGTTGGAGACGTGTTTAAGAAAAGGCGAGAACGGGTGCTTCGAAGAGGTGAAAAGGGCGATGGGAGAACCGAAAGCGACGGACGCGGAGATTTTGAAGTTGGGCGCGAAGACTTTGTTAGAGTCGGTGGGTAAAGTGAACGCGGCGAGTATTATTCACAGGGACGTGAAACCGGCGAATATTTTAATCGCGGAGGAGAGTTACGGGAAATCTTCGGCGAAGAGGTTCGTCATGATCGACGCCGGCGCGGCGTGCGATTTGAAAATCGGCAAGAAGAGAATTCTCGAGAGCGGGGCGATATTCGACCCGACTTACGGCGCTCCCGAACAGTTCGAAACCACCGGGTCTGGCTACGGTTTTGGTGGCATGACCAAAAACTTGCTCGGCGTAAACTTCGGCGCGAAAATCTCCTCCACCGGCGAAGTCCCCACGGAAAAATTCGACAGCTACTCGTGCGGCATGACCCTCTTACGCTTCGCCGTCCCGCAACTCTACAGCGAAAGCAGCATGAGCTCCATGCGAACGGGTTTAATCCAAACCTACGGAAACGATTTGAGGAAATGGAGAGAGGATGGTGCTCCAGTCAAAGGCGCTCTGTTCACCCAAACCGCGTGCGATTTCGCCGTCTTGGACGAAGCGAACATGTGGGACGTCGTCTGCGATTTGTGCGAGAACGATCCCAGGAAACGAATAAACGTCAAACAAGCCGCGAAAAGAATTAAATAATTTATAATCATTAGTAGTAGTACAACACAGATCATCATCATTGTCATCATCATCATCATCATTGCCTTTATATACTCGTCGTCGTCTCGTGACCACAAAAAAGACTCGTAAGATACTTTGAAACCACACAGAGGAAAAAAAAATTCATCATTAATCCAAAACAAAAAGCGCAAGAGAAAACTACTTATTACTCTCTCCTAAAAGCCCTGCAAAAGACGAGCGCAGCACGAAAAGGAGGAAGAGGCTTCTCTCTCTCTCTTATTTGAGTAGGAAGCGCAAAAACAAATCGCAGACGACGACGACAAAAGCTTTGTAATCATCTCACTTTGGGGAGAAAATGTCCTCATCGAGCACACCGGCGAAGAAGAAGTTGGTGAAGCAAAACCTGAGAGAAACGACGACTCCGCCATCGTCTAAAGGAGGAGGAAACGATGGATCGGATTACGAGGACGATTCCTGGGAAAAACCAACGCAAAAAGTGAAGACGCAGAAGAGCACGCCGACGGCGAAGATTCACTTGGGTTCTGGTGGTGGTTCTGGAGGTCAATTAAAGTCTCCCACGGCGGCGTCCGCGGCGGCGATGAAACAACAACAACAACAACAACGTAAAATCAGCGCCGGGTCCACGTCTTGGTCGGATGAGGATGAAACGGAAGCAGATTTTGACGATTGGAAACCGGGGAAGTCGAAACCGTCGCCGAGGAATTTTGGGGCGAACGCGCACGTCTCCTCGAGGAGACCGACGACCGGGTTCGGATCCTCCTCCGATCTCGCGGCTGGCGGGAGGAAAGGTTTCTTTAAGAATAAACGCGTTCGACAGTGCGTGCTGTTGGTTATCATTTTTGCGCTGTTTAGCACGTATTTTAGCGGAAGTGGCGCGAGGAAAGAGAGGAAGAGGATGGAGAGCGTGACGGTGATGGCGTCCTCTTCTTCTTCCGGGGGGTCGGCGCCGAGACGCGCGGGGAGCGGGTCCGCGCCGGCGTCGATTGGATTCGACGCCGCCGCGGCGAGTAAGAAGAAGAGAGCGGAAGGGAAACGAAGCGGGTACGATGTCGCGGATTCCGAGGAGTTGTTGATGGAACAGAGAGAGAAGTACGAGCATCCTCCGGCGGAAGAGGGAGAGGAGGAAGCGCAACCGGAGCAGGCGAAGGAAGAGGAGGAAGTGGAGGAGGAGGAGGAGGAAGATTTGGCGGCAACCGCGGAAGAGGAGGTGGAGAAGCAAAGTCATGATCATCATCCGTTCGCGAAGAACGCGTTTGGGGAGACGAACGAAGAATTCGTGGCGATGGTAAATAGACAAACTCTTCCTCCGAAGGAAGAGGAAGAGAACTCGTCGTCGCAAGTAGACGACGACGAGGGAGAAGAGAAAAAGGAGGTGGGAGAGGAAGAAGAAAAAGGAGAAGAAGGGGCGTCGCTCGCGAAAACGCCTGAAATTGACGGTGAGTTCGTTCCGAAAGGAGAGGAAGAAGAAGGAAATGACGACTCGAGCAGCGATCACTTGGAATCGTTGAAGAGTAATCACGAAGAAATGAGCGCGCATCCCGACATTGGTAAACTCGTCGGCGCGATTCCGAAAGAAGAGGGAGACGAGGGAGAAGAAGAAGCGAATCATCTCTTTGCTCCTCCGAAACCAGAGTCAAACGCGCCGCCGAAAAAATACACGGAACCTGCGCTCACGAAAGTGCCAACCAAGAATATCGGTAAGCCAAAAGATAAGGTTTTGTATCCACCACCGGTAGACGTAGAAGAAGGAGAGAAAGAAGAGAAAGTAGAGGAAGCTGGTGCCGCGGCGGATGAAGCGAAGAAGGAGGAGAAGACTGATGAAGAAGAACTTCCGGAGGACGACGCGAAAAAAATGATGCTCGACGTGAGCAATGCGAGTTCTTCCGAAGGCTTTGATTTTACCGCCGGTCTCGTCGCGACGGAGGAAAACGCGGACAACGTGATCAGCGACGCCGAATTATCGGCGATAGAAAAAGAGGAAGACGTCAAGGAGAAGGCATTAGAAAGCGAAGACGAAACGCAAAAGGAGAGAAAGGAGAAGTATGATGAAAGTGCGGTCGTGTTAAGCGAGGACAACTCGTCTGAGACGTCTCCGAAAGAAGAAGATGAAGAAAAAGAAAAAGAAAAAGAAGAAGAGACTTCTAGTAGCGAAGCGGAAGCGGAACCAATTCCGGCAAAGAAGATGAAGCTACCGACGGTTTCGGATAGCGAAATCGACGCGTTCGTGAAAGATGGGACGCTCCCGGCGGAGGAAGAAAAGAAAGAAGAGAAAGTTATCGCTCCAGTCGAACCTGAGAACGATGACGTGCTCGACTTAAAACGTGCGGGTATGGGCGACGAGCTCGGATTCGATTTTGCGGAAGGTTTGAAGCCTGCGACGACGACGACGACGACGATGGAAACGACGATGGAAACGGAAGAGGCGGAAGTGGCGACGGCGGAACCGACAGAAGAAACGGAAGAAACGATGCCGGCAGAGAAGCAAAAAGAAGAAGAGACTGCTCAAGAACAAGAAGGAAAGGAGGAGAAACCCTCCGAAGGCGAGAACGAGGACGAGAACTAAATGAAGATTTTAGAATCTACGTTTTTATTATAATGTCTACTTTTTAAAACCATCTCTCCTTGGTCACGCCCGGTTTATACGGCGCCGTATAGCCTTCCGGTAACGGACGGTCCGGGTCAAGTTTGTGTAACATCGCCTCTTTCTTCCTATAAGCCATGCGCAAATCGTCTTCGGCGAATATGTCCAAATCCATATTCTCAAGCATCGGGTGCACGTTATCTTTGTACCACCGTCGCTGCTTCTCCTTCACCGAACGTTCTTGAATGTTGAAGACAAACTTATCCGGAATTTTCAAATCCATGACGCCTAAGCCAGCACCTTCGGGATAGCCATTTTCAATCCTACCTTCGATTTCTGCGATCTGTTCTGGAAGCACGATCAATTTGCGCTCTTCTTCGCGCGTCAATTTCTCTCCGCCGTCGCGCTTCTCGTTCAACTCTTGTACAACTTTTTGCATCTTCGGCAACAGGTACGCCTCGTGTTCTTTCCACAACCTCGCGATTTCCATCGCTCGCCATCCTGGATTTTCTCTTTCGTTCATCTTCATGGCCGCGACGGTCCATGGTTCCCAGTGCACGCCTTGTCTTCGCCCTTTTTTCGGCAACACTTTCTCCACTGCGTACTTCCAAGTGTGTTCTTGAAACGAAAGCAAACCAGCGTTATCTTCTTTCGTTCGGCGATCTTTCATCGGTCCGGGCGGGTCGAGACTAATATCGCCGTAGAACTGTTTCAAATATTCAAATTTTTTCAAAGGATCTGGTTCGTTTCGCCAGCCGTTTCGCATTTCCTCCTCTTCTGTCGGCAAAATCTTACACGGCGTGTCTGGACCCGTCTTCGCGTAATCGCCCGCCGGAGGATACTCTTCGAGAATTTGCCGTAATCGATCGCCAGATAACGTTTCATTCGCTACTAATTCTTCCGTCGCTTTCTTAACCGCGGCTTTGTACGCGGTCAAAATGGACTTTGAGTTTTCTCGCGCCTCTTTCATGATTTGAAAGATTTTGCGTTCGGCGTATTGTAAGTGCCCTTTGTCCGTCACTCTCATGTTGCCGGCTAAAATTTTATTTTCTTCCACGTCCACGTTCTCACCGTTGGCGGAAATAGTCGATCGCATGCGTTCGGTTTTCAAGTCGTACCCGCTCAAAGCGGTCGGGTCGTGCGTGTAAGTGGTCAACATCCCGGGCTGTCCCAAGCCTTGGTTGATCACAACGTTTCGCAACAAGTCGATCGCTTCTTTACCGTAATCGGTGCCGTAGGAAGATACTTCATCGTACACCAATTTTTCAGCTTCAACTCCGGCGGTTAAGACTTCCACGCGTTCCATCAAGCGTTCTCGCGTAGGATACATGTACTCGTTATCGTCGAAGCGAGAAAATAACGTCGTCGCCGCTTGAAAGCCTCTCGGAACGATCGAAATGAACTCGCACGGCTCCAACAATTTCGTTTCTTTCCTCAACGTTTCCTGAACCACCGCGCGTCCAACTTCGTGACAGGCGATCAGTTTCGTTAAAAGCTCATCTTTGTCGTGCGCCTTGCCTCTCACGCCGTATAAAACGCGATCTGATCCGTACATAACATCTTCCTCTTCGATTTGCGAGCCTTCTCGTCGCACGCAGTGAACCGCGGCTTCATTCACCACCGACGCAATTTCTGCGCCCGTCATTCCCGGTAAATTTCTCGCCAATCTCGCGGTATCGATGTCTGGATTCACGTTTCGTTTTGACAGGTGAATTTGCAAGATTTTTTGCCTCGCGTCCACGTTCGGTTTGTTCACTTCAATCTTACGATCGAATCTCCCGGGCCTTAACAACGCCGGATCTAACAAATCCGCTCTGTTTGTCGCGCCGATAAAAACAACTCCGGTATCCGGCGTGAAACCATCCATCTCCGTCAACAACTGGTTCAACGTTTGCTCGTGTTCTTCTGTTCCTCGCGTTCCGGCGCTCGCCCGCGCGGTACCTAAAGCGTCGATTTCATCTACGAAAATCAAGCACGGTGCGTTAAGGCGCGCGCGTTTGAACAAATCTCTCACTCTCGCCGCGCCAACGCCGACGATAATTTCCACAAATTCCGAACCAGCCATGCTGTAAAACGGCACTTTTGCTTCACCCGCGATTGCTTTTGCGAGCAACGTCTTGCCAACCCCAGGTCCACCTTCCATCAAAATCCCTTTCGGCGGTTTCGCGCCAACCTTCGTAAACGTCGTCGGATCTTTCAAAAACCGAATAATCTCGTCCAAATCCTCTTTAATATTCTCCAAACCACCAATATCTTCTAAAGTGACGTTCACGGTCCCATCTTTTCTGGCGGAAACTCCGGACTGCGCGAACTGTACGGCCTGTATCAAATCCGTCGGGATGGCGTTCTTTTTCATGATGCCTAAATAAATCGACCCCATTAAAAACACAAACCCGCCCACAGCCATACCGATAAACTGTAACTGTCCGTACCTGTTCGTCGCGTATTTTTGGTGGTACGTGTACCAAACACCTCTCTGCTCGGCGATCAACCTGCACGCTTTCTCTAACGTCTCCGTCGCCGGTTTCACGATGTACTCCGTATCTTTCGTCGCGACGATTTTTGTCGCGTCTAAACTATCCACCAAATCGTACCCTAACGTCACCTTATACCATCGTTTCCTCGGCATCGTCCTCAACGGCGGCGGCGGCAGATAGCCCCACATGGGTGGTTCCCAAACCTCAAACGTCCTCACCATCCCTCCAGGTTTCGAACTGTTAATCGCCCTCTGAAACTCCCGCATCGGTAACTCCTTCATCCTCGACCACTTCGGTTCCTTCAAATCCAACGGTTCCGCCACCGATTCGTACGTCAAATACGTTTCCGTGCCTCTCGTGTCGTTAATTCTCGGCCCTTGCGTGGCAATCCTCTCCTTCGCTCGTTTGCTGAACAGTTTATAGTTTTTATCCTGCTGTTTTTGCATTTGCTCCCATTTCTCTTGGCTCATGCCTTTTGGTTTTATCTGCCTCGCGACGATGTATACCCCATTATTGCCTCTTTTTCCTTTTCTTCCTCTTTGCTGTTGACCGTTTTGTCGAAAACGGGTCGTCGTCCTCGTCGTCGAAGCTTTCACCGAATTCTCGTGGCGACTGGATAATACCACATTCATCAAAGAGGAAGAATTGATCGACGACATTTGCGCAACGACATTTCTCCTCAAACGAGAAGAAGAAGAAGAAGAAGAAGAAGACGTCGCTCCGGTCGAACCGCTCGAAGCTCTCGTCGCGCTGCTGCTACTAATCATCGTCGTCGCTGAGAAGAGGTTCTCTCTCTCTTTGTCTTCTTCTTAGACAGTCCAAAAGCAGCAAATGAGAAAGAGTTTGAGCAGTAGCAGAGTAGCCGTCAAATGAGGAAAAATAGGGCAGAATTTTTGAGGGTTTTCGAACAAAAAAACGCCTTTTTAATACTAAGTTTTGGAGATGATCTGATCTGTTATAATAGTTTACGAGCGGCGCGCGAGATTCGTTATAATACTAAATCTATCTCTCAGTAGCCCCCGCGATTGATTCGTTTCTGCGTTCGAGTCATCTCGGTCGCTTCCGCGGCGAGGTGTAAATACGATTTGGAGGAAGAGGAGGAAGAACTTTTTGACACGTGTTGTTGTCTTTGTTTTGAAGAATAATAAGAATACTCGGAAAACATGCCTCGTCGTAAACACCGCGCCGTGAACGCCTCGCGACGATCAATCGCCATTTTTCGAAGGGCTTCAACGAGAAGCGTTTCACTCTTTATCTTCTTCTCTTCTTGGTCTTCTTCTTCGTCTTCGTCTTCTTGGTCTTTCGTCGTCATTTTTTACCGAGGAGCAGTCGTATTTTTTGCAGATTTTCTCTCCCTTTTGGAAAAATCAATCAGAAGATTTATCCTTCATTTTCCTCGTAAAAAAAGACGTTCTAAACGCGCTTTATAAAGCGCACAGAAACACGCAGTGCAGACAACGAAAACGAAAACAAAGAGCCCCTCTCCTCGTGCGAGAGTTACTGGTATATTTTTTAATATATAATATAAAAGAAGACAAAGACAAAGAAGAAGAAATGGAGACGACGGCTGCGGATTTGACGAAAACGTTGCCACATCGCCTCACCTCTCCGTACTCGAAATGTTTCAATCGAGTGCCGATTGTGAGCGTGCACGAGAAAGCGGACGAGAACGGAGGTTTATCTTTAGTCGGTGAAACGCTCGTCGTCGGTGGGTGGGTGAAAACCGGTCGAGAAGCAGACGCCGGGAAGATTTTGTTCTTAGAGGTGAACGACGGGTCCACGCCGCAGAGTTTACAAGTGGTCGTCTCGAGCGAGATTTTTTCCTCGTCTGGGGATTCTTCGGGGGCATCGTCTTTGGCGGATATGAGACCGACTGGGACGAGCGTGGTTATCGAAGGCGAGATCAAGTTGCCGCCGGAAACGGCCAAAGGGCAAGTGATTGAGCTTCACGCGTCGAGAGTTCTCTCGGTCGGGAAGTGCGACGCGAGCACGTACCCGATTGCAAAGAAGAAGCAAACTTTGGAGTATTTGAGAGATAAGATTCACATGAGACCGAGGACGAACACGATTCAGTCCATAGCGAGAGTTCGGAACGCTTTGGCGTTTGCCACGCACGAGTTTTTCAACCTGCACGGGTTTTGTTACGTGCACACGCCGTTGATTACCAAGAGCGATTGCGAAGGCGCCGGGGAGATGTTTCAAGTGACGACATTGTTGGGCGAGTGCGACGAGGAAGACGGGAAGAAGTTTACGAAGAGTTTCGTGGAAGAAGCGGTGGTGATGGAGAAGAGAGAAGAAACGGCGGCGATCGAGACGAAAATCGCGGAGATGAAACAGGAGGAGAAACCGTCGAAATCGGGTTTGAAGGAACAGAACAAAAAATTGGAACAAGCCAAGAAAGATTTGAGCGAGTTGGAACGCAAGTTTCGTAAAGTTGGAGGTTTACAAAGGAGCGAAGATGGAACGATTGATTATTCCGAGGATTTCTTCGGCGAGAAGACATTTTTGACGGTTTCTGGTCAGTTAGCCGTGGAGACGTACGCGTGCGCTCTGAGCAACGTGTACACGTTTGGGCCGACGTTTCGCGCGGAGGATTCATACACGACGAGACATCTCGCGGAGTTTTGGATGATCGAACCCGAGCTGGCATTTGCGGATTTGAACGACGACATGCAGTGCGCGGAGGATTACGTCAGACACTGCTGCAAATATTTGCTGAAAACGTGCAGAAAAGATTTGGAGTTTTTTCAAAAGATGTACGATAAAAACTGCTTGGAACGCGTGGAAAACGTCGCGAACAATCCGTTCGGGAGAGTCTCGTATACCGAGGCTATTGAGATTTTAAAAGACGCCGTGGAAACGAAGAAGAAAGAATTCGTGTACCCAGTCGAGTGGGGGATCGATTTGGCCACTGAACACGAGCGGTACTTGGCTGAAGAAGTGTACAAGAAACCGGTAGTGGTGTACAACTACCCGAAGGACATCAAGGCGTTTTACATGCGCTTAAATCCGGACGGTAAAACCGTGGCTGCGATGGACATTTTGGTCCCAAAAGTTGGCGAACTCGTCGGTGGTTCCCAGCGCGAGGAGCGATTGGACGTTTTGGAACAACGCATGAAAGATTGCGGCTTGGAGTTGGAGGAGTACAGCTGGTATTTGGATTTAAGACGGTACGGTTCGGTCACGCACTCTGGGTTTGGTCTCGGCTTTGAGCGTTTGATTTTGTTCACCACGGGCATGGAAAATATCAGAGACGTGATTCCGTATCCGAGATGGCCGAAAAATTGCTTAGAAGGGCATTAAGTTCATTGAATTTACAATAGAGAGAGAGAGAGAGAGAGAAAGAGAAGATGAGAATACCAGAAGAAACGAGCGAGCGATTACGCTCGTACAAACACACAAGAATACTAAATACCAACAACGCGTTTCAAAGAACGCAGTAAAACTCGCGAGGAAGAAGAAGAAGAAGAACAGCATTGAACCATTTTAGTCTTCTTCTTCTTGGTTGTTCTCGTTCCTTTTTCTCTCGTCCTCGCCAAATAGTCTCTTTTCTTCTTCCCTTTGTTTTTGAGACGACATACGCGTTTCGCAGCATCATTTTAGAGTAGCTCTTCATTTTGAATTTCTTCACAAAACATCTCACACAAAATCAACGAAGAAAAGAGAAAGATGGACGAAGACAACGCGACGACGATTCAGACGACGACGGAAAAAGAAGAAGAAAAGTTGGACCCTCTGAAATCGATCAAAGATCAGATCGTCGCTTACGACCCGGAAGACAAAGAAGACAAAGAA
>Ga0257106_1000164_pt1 | contig 41641 bp, 21 predicted proteins | sample LP_taG_3_FD_190177 | JGI IMG/M metagenome (GOLD analysis project Ga0257106, IMG submission 190177) | Marine microbial communities from Northeast Subartic Pacific Ocean, Canada - LP_J_2011_P26_10m | ecosystem: Environmental > Aquatic > Marine > Oceanic | place: Canada: Northeast Subartic Pacific...
CGAAACCCCGACAAGAACAAGAACAAGAACTTAAACGACAACAACATCTTGGAGCAGCGACCAGAGAGGGGCGGCAAATCCGCGCCAAAGCGGCATCCGCCGCCCAAGACGAGGACAACAACTAAAGCCAGTACGAAAGGCGGCGCGATGATGATTTCCAGTTCCGGCTCCGACGACGACGACGACCACCACCAACAACAAGAGCAAGAAGTCGTCGACATGGACGTGCTTTGATATTAGTAGCCAAAGTAGCATGGACGCGGATAAAGATAGTAGAGACTGTAACCCAAAGCGAAATACCCTAAATAGAAATACGAACAGCTCTTTCCCCATTTCCCATTTTTGGTTTCAAATCAAATGACGAATAAGCTTTCGCCGACTCGGACGACGAGGACGCCGACGATGGACCATCCCCTCGTGGCGAGTCCCATGACTCGAAGAGAGTCGCCGAAACCACTGTTTTCTACCCCGAAGAGAGGAAGAACGAGCAAAAACAGTAGTTCTTCTTCTTCTCATCTTTCGCCACAAAACGGCAGTCAAATGCGTTTGAATTTCACCCAAAACTCCAAGGGAAAAGGTGGGTCGCTTCCGCCGTCTCCGGTAGACGAGACCGTTCTATTCGCCCATGATGTTGATTCAGACGAGGAGGAGGAAGAGGAGAACGAGGTATTCGAAGACGCCGGAACACCTTTCGTTGAAGATGAAAATAATGAAAATCTCCAACCACCAAACAACAACAGTACGGCGAAGAGAGTGGAAAAAGGCGCGTTGAATCGAGCTTTGCGAAGAGAGTTATACCAGCTCACAAAATCGAGGGACGAGGTATCCTTGGAGTTGACTAGATTAAGAAACGACCACGAACGGGTGCAAGCGATGCGCTCGAGCGAGATGGAGGCTTTGAACATGCACAAGAGTCGCATCGCGGACGCGGCGCAAGCGACGGCGAAAGAGGCGAATCGAGTGGAAGAGATGAAGAAAGATGTGGTCGAGAGGGAGAGGAGAATGAAGGAGGAGTTGGAAGAGGCGCGGCAGTTGAAGCGAGACGCCGAGGAGATGCGGATAGAGGCGGAGGAGTTCTTAGAGAGGCAAAGAAGGGCGGAAAAAGCGGAAGCAAAGATGGAGGAGAAAGGACGGGACATCGAGAGAATGAACGAGTGGTCGAACGAACGCATGGATGAGTTGGAAAGGAAACAAGAGCAAGTGGCGGTGGCGAACGCGGCGTGCGAACGCGAAGCGGGTTTATTGAAGAGAGATTACGAGCGGTTTGAAAAGAACAGACGGGAGGTTTCGAGAGCGTTTGCGAAAAGAGAGATGGACGCGTTGAAAAGAGAGGAGTCGTGCGAAGATCGCGAAAGGAGAGCAGAGAGAGCAACAAAGATGCGCGAGGAGGAGGAACGTTTGTTAGTAGAAGCGCAAGAGAAGAAATATTTAGCCGAAAGGCATTTGAGAGAGTTTCTCGAGAAAATGAAAGAGGCTGAATCGAATGCGAAGAAGATTGAACAGGCGAAGGAAGATGCCAGGTTGAAAATGAGAGAGTTGGATCAACTCTTCTCCGAGAAGAAAGCAGCAATTGAACAAGCCGAACACGCGCTGAAGAAAGCAAAAGTCGAAAGAGAACAGATCAAAGAGGAGCTGGACGCTCGCGAACGTCACACCGCCGCGGCTGCAGAAGCCGCCGCGAAAGAGTGCGATACGGTTGCGAACGCTTGGGCGAAGGTCACCGAAGGACGCAAAGAGCTCGAAAAACGCGAGCAGGATTTGAAAATCGCATCGAGCACGATCGCGGAACGCTTAGATTTCATGAAAGCCGGCGACGAGGAGTTGGAAGAGAAAGGGAGAGCGTTGGAACAATTGGCCGCGGAAATTCAAAAAGTCGAGTTGGAATTAAAGAAAGATCGCGACCGGGTAGAAGAGGAAAAACAAACGATGCACAAGAAGCGAGAGATGATGGAAGAAGCCGAGCGAACCGCAAAGTTTCGCGTGAACGAAATCGAAAATAGGGAGTTACAATTAGACGCTCGAGAAAACGATGTCGCTTCGCAGCTTTCTCGCGCCGCGATGGTTGAAGAGAACTTGAAGAAAAGAGAGAGCGATTTGAGAGCGTTGATGCGAAGCGGCGAAGGCCAACGCGCGACGACTGTTCGCGAGTTGGAATCTGAAGTCGAAGAGAAGGCGAAAGATATCGAACGATTAAAGGCAAAGCTGGAAGAGTCTGCGAGCGATTCGGAATCAACTTTGAAAAAACTCACGAACGAGATGGACGTTATGCGGGAATCGTTTCGAACGAAAGAGATTGAAATCGAGGCGCACAGGAAAGCGTTGGAGAATCAATTGAACGAAGCGCGAAAGGAGAACAGAGATTTGGTTTCCGAAGCCGCCGAGGCGAGGAAGGAACGAGAGACGGCGTTATTGCGCATGAGAGATGGTTCTGCTCAAATGACAACAACATCAACGCAGAAGAAAAATACTGGAACGCAAAGCAACGACTTTGCTTTTCCCATCGTCGATACTACTCGTAACGAACAACAAATCGACGCGATGCAAAGCGAAATCGCGTTACTCAAACGCGAAATCGCATCGCACAAAACGCACAGAGACCATTTAGAAACGCAACTCGCCGAGGCTCGTCAACTGGCGAGCGCTAACTCGCCGAGCGGTAAGACGAAGAAAGAAACCGAACGTCGCAAAGCGTGGGAGAAAAGCGCCATGGAGGCAGTCAGAGACGCGAGGGATGCGTTGGATGCGCGCGCGGAAACGGTGAAAAAAGCCGCGATGGATGTCAAGAAACGCGAAGAGAACGCGAAACGAAGAGAAAACGAGCTTTTAGACGGTTTAGAGCGCGTGGAAAAAGAGTACGCGAAAGCTCGCCAAGCCGTCGCCGCCGCCGAATCCGAACGAATCGACATCGAAGCTCGTCGCGAATACGTCCGACGAGAACAACTGGAATTGGAAAAGCACAAAGCCGTCAACGATGCGTTCAGAACCGATGAAGACTCGTTGAAAAAAAAACTCAAAGCGGTCTCTCGCGATCTGGAAGACGCCGAGCGTAAGCTCGAGAACGTCACGCACATGGTCTCTATTCGCAAACAAGAACTCAGCGGTTTAGACTTGGCGAATATCAACGCGACTCGCATTGAAGATTTAGAACAGCGCGAATTGAAAATCCGCGAGTTTACGGATAAAGTCCACCCTGCGCTCCTTCGCGAAGCGGAAACGTTGAAAGAAGCCGGCGATGTTTTACAAAAAGAGAAGATTGAGCTGCAAAATTCCTGGCTCGCTTTGCAAAATCGAGAGAAGATGATGAACGAGCACGCGGCTACGAACAACGCGCGCATCCTCGATTTGAAAGAGTTTGAGAAATCGTTGATGGTAGAACGCGACGAACTTCTCGCATTTCGCGAGGATCTTCTGGATAAGCAACAAAAACTCGTCCACGCGGAAGACATCATTCACCGTGCGGAGAAAGAAAAGAAAGCTTTAGAGAAGAAACGCAAACACGCGACTCGAGAACACACGTTGGACGAAACGAAATCCTCCTTAAAACGACTCTTGACGCAAATCAAAACCCGAGAAGGAGAAGCGCACCGTAAACTCAAGCGATGCGAAACGCTCTTACACCGCGAAAACATCCACAACTTGCGCGCGAGTTTACTCAAAGTCACCGAAACTCGCGAAGCGCTCGAACGCGACATGGTAGTCTCGTCGTCGCAGAAAGAAAGAGACGAAGACGAAGACGGCGACGAGAGCGTTCACGTCTTTCAATCCTTACTTCGACGATGCGAACGACAGCTCGTCCGCGCGAACGACTGGTTCGCAGACTTGCAAAACGAGTTGGAAAGCTACCAATCTCAGGCTAGTTTAAGATGAGATAATAGATTTATGTATAAGAGATATTCAGACGATGCGTAGTACCGCCAAAAGCTCTCCTCCCTCACATTTGTACAAGTCATCCGGATTTTTGAATTTTCTTCATTTCTCTTTCCACACATCAAGAAGAAGAGGAGGAGAGGAGGAGGAGAAAAGTCCAACGCCACGCACACGACGGGGAAAAACAACGGGAGACCCCTCTTTCGAGCGGGACGGCGAGGACGAGAGGCTTTTGTTTTCCTCCATATCGAGGAGTTTAAGAATGACAAAAACAGACTTTGACGACGACGGAGAAGAAGTCCAATTGAAGGAAAGGAAAAAAGAAAAAGTACTCGCCAAGTTACAGTTCTTAAACGACCAACGGAAACAAAAGATCGACTCGAATCGCTCAAAACGAGATGAAATTTCCGATCCCACGGAAAATGTGGAACTGTTCGCGAGAGAGTTTAAGAAAATGGTGGAGGAGATCGAAAGCGATTTAGTACTAAAAGGAGCAGAAGGAACAGAAGGAAAAGAAAAATCGTTGACCAAAATCGCCTCATCGCGAGAGAATGTCGCGAAAAGCGAAAGCGATGTAACAAAAGGAAAAGGATGTGTTGGAGCAGAAGGAACAGAAGGAAAAGAAAAATCGTTGACCAAAATCGCTCTGTTGCGAGAGAAGGTTGCGAAAAGCGCGTATTTTTTACCATCGTTCGACGCGGAGAAATCGATGAAAACGTGCGACCTGTTGGAAAAGAAAGCGAGGGGGAGAGAGGTTTTTAACGATGATTTTTCCGAAGACGCGGTGGATGAGAGAGTCGGAAAGACGAAGAAGTTTAGCTTCGCAAAATCGAAGACGATGAAGAAGGCTTTCGCGGAGAAGACGACGACCGACTTTTCCAGGAAAGGAACAGACGACAAAATTTCGCCTTCTTCCGCCGCGGTGATTGAAATGTTGCAAAAGAAGCATCGAGCGACGAATGGTTTGTTAGTCGTTCGGGAGAACAAAGAAGGAGAGACGATTCTTTTGACGGGCGAGGAGTGTGACGGAAAAGACGTGACCATCGAACGGTTGACGAGGTGCAAAGTGACCATCGAAAGTTGCGCAAATCGTAGACCGAGATCGGTTCGAATGCGGAACTTGGTCGAGTGCGAAATCAAAGCCACGGATATCGACGGGAGCGCGTATGTGGAAAATATGAGCGATACGATTGCGTTTATAGGATCGAGGCAACTCCGAATACACGACGCGACGAAGTGTCAGTTTTATTGCCGAGTGGCGAGCGGTCCAATCATTGAGAGATGCCAAGCGGTCGAGTTTGCGCCTTTGTTGTCGAGCGAAAACGACGGAAAAGAAGACGATAACTTATGGAACAAGGTTGAAGATTTCGGATGGATTAAGCAAGAGCAATCGCCAAATTGGAGCGTGATAGAAGAGAAGGATAGAGTTTATTAGAATAGCTTGTTTTGTATTATATGAGTTCTAGAAACCGCGGCAAAAGTACTCGCCGGTGCGTGTGAGTATTAAACTGTAAATTAGTATGTTTGATATTAAAATTATCTTCTCGTGTCTTCTTCTTCTCTTTCTTCTTCCTTATGTGTATGTAATAATTCGAGCGCCTCTCTTCTATCCAGTAGTTTTGATCGAAACTCCTAAACGTTTGCTTATTATGTGTGTGTATTTATTATTCTTCTTCTTCGCCAAAGCCGGCCCACTCGTCGTCGTCGGTATCGGTGACGACTTCCCCTCTCGCTTTTCTCGCCTTGCGCAGTTTTTCCTTCTTCTTTTGGTCTTTTTTGGAAAGCGCCGTCTTCTTCACGACTTTGACCTCGTTCCCTAACGCGTCGGTGAATTCGGTTTGATCCACAGCGGCGGTAACTTCTTTCTTGGACATTTTTGTCATCCACTCGGCGTCGCCTTTGCAGTTACATCGCGCGATGCCGTCGGTTTCGTCCTTCGCCATGAGCCACGTCTCCGGGCACAACGCCGAGCAAAACTCGTTGTTGTGGGTAATCATAACCACACCGCCGTCGTAGTCCTCGATGGCTCCAGCTAAAGCGCCCAAAGAGTCTCTGTCCAAGTAGTTCGTCGGTTCGTCCAAAATGACAATGTGCGGGCAGTTCCACATGCACGCCGCGATGACAACCTTTACTTTTTGGCCTCCGGACAACGCCGCCATTCTCGTGTGCGTGCCAAACTCCTTGTCCAAGCCGACGTTCTCCAAATGTTTTTCCACATTCGCGGTGGTCAACGGAGTAGACAACGCGCCAGCTCTGGCGGCAACTTTTTCGTCCACAATCTTCATGTGTTTGGCGAAACCAGCCTTTTCGAGCTTATCGGCTCTGATGTACCTGTTCGCGTCGTGCGATTGACCGACGAATTGAACTTCGTATTCCACCTCCTTCTTGATCGTCTTACGACCACCGGTGAGCTTCTCAATGTTCCATTTCAATTTGCGGACGTTGCCTTTCTCGTCCGGCGGCAACGAGATTTCGAACGGCTTCTTGCACTTTTCGATTTCCTCCTCCGTCAAGGTCATGGAATCCTTTTGCAACGCCTCCTTGTCGTCGCCGTGTTGGTATCTCCAGCGGATGTACTCGTTCGGCGTCTTGTCCAAGTGTTGCTCGATGTGATGAAAGGCATGCTGCGCGACGTACGCGACTCTCGCGTTCGGGTGCTTCCAGACCGTACCTTCTTGCGGTTCAACCTCACCAGTCAGTAACTTGATCATGGTGGATTTACCGACGCCGTTCGGGCCGACGCACGCGACGCGGGAGGCCAAGGAGACTTGAACGGTAACGTCCTTCACCGTAGGAACTTGGTTCACCGGGTACGTGTACGTGCAGTTCGCCATCTTCATCAAAGGTTTACCTTTCGACTTGACGCCTTCAATAAATCCAGGTTGAGGGAACTGCATCTTCCATCCAGAGGCAGATTTCAGCTCGAAAAATTGTTTTGCCTTCGGGTTCTTGGCCACGTATTCCGTCAAGTTACCTTTGAACTGTTTCAATTTCAAGTTGTCGATGGCGATGATGTTGTTACACACGCGGTCGAGCAAACCGGTATCGTGCGAGACGATGACGCACGTGACGTTCGTCAACGATAAGAGGTAGGTTTCGACCCATTTGACGTTCATGACGTCCAAGTGGTTCGTCGGTTCGTCCATCAACAAGATGTCGGCGTTCAAACACATCGCTCTCGCCAACGCCAACTTCATTCTCCAACCTCCGGACAAGAAGGTGACCAAGTTTCTCGCACCGTTTTGCATTTCGCCGAAACCGACGTTCAACAACATCTTCTCGACGGTTTCCTCGGTAATACCCGCGGCTTTGATTCTTTCATCCGCCAAAATGTAATCGACGCACGGCAAATCGGACAATTCGCCAACGATATCGGCTTCGACAAAGACCGTTCTTAACTCCGACGCGGGAGGAAAACCTTCGACTTGCTCTTTAGAAATCGCTCTCATCAACGTCGTCTTCCCAGAATCGTTCCCGCCCAACAAACCGTACTTGTAGCCTCTCTTGATCTTCAACTTGGTGTTGTGCAACAAAACTTTCGAGCCGTACGCCAAGGTAAATCGGCAGTTGGCCAATTCCTCGGCGTCTCCGTCGTCTTCGTCTTCCTCGTCGTCCTCGAAGTAAAACTTCTCCAACTTTTCAAAGTACTGCTTCCCTTTGCCTTTCAACGCCTCTTCAAAGTCGTAATCTTCCAACTTGTTCAAGATCAAGGAACTCAAAACGATGACTTCGTACTGCGAAATCCCGTTTCCTAACAACTCCTTCAACTTCGATTCCGTCGGTCTTTTGGAGACAAACTTGGGATCGGCCAATCGTTCGCCGATCGACTTTAACTGATCCGTGCACTTCCCGCACACCGTTCGCGCTTCCGGATCGGAAATCTCGTTGGACGCTTTTTCGACCGAGGTCAACAACTTGTCCAAAAACGGCTCGGCGTCTTCCGGATCTTCAACCAACTTACTCATGTTGTTCAAAATCACCGCGCACATGCGTTTAGTCGATGTCGTTCTCGCCCTGAAACCCAACAAAAGAATTGGCGAAATCAACGCCAACGGCGCCGCAGTCACGGTTTGCACGAACGTCGTCGACGCCAACTTTTGAACGCATTCGTCCGTCTTGTCGTGGTCGATGGTCGCCGCCACCATATCGTCGATGAACGGTTCAATATCCCGGTTATCGATGGTGTGACACACTTTCTCCACCGTCGTTCTCGCGGCTTCGGCAACCACGCTCGAGGCGTCGTTCACCAAACCAGTCACCACCGGCATCAACCTCACCAAGTTACAGCTCACGCCGTGCGGACTCGTCTCCGCCAATCGGGAGATAAAATCCAACGCGCCCGCGATCGTCCCGGCTCTGTTCGACGAATCCATCGCTTGAATCAACCCATCCACGTAGTTCAACACCGCGTGTTCGTTCACCGTTTTCGCCGCTGTTTCCAGTAACTCTTGCGAGGCTTTGCACACATCTTGTGAATTTTTGTCCCCGCAATTGATTAAAATTGCAGTCAAAGCCTCGGAATCCGTCGCGAACGCTTCTTTGGCGGTTTCGTCGCCTTTTTGTAAAGCATCTGCAAACGCTTTGGTCGCAGACAGGCGAGAATCGCAGGACGCTTTGTCCGTTTGTTTTAAAACCGAAGTTTGGCAGTCAAATCCTCCCATTCTTCTGGAAAACTTCTGTCTCTTACTCTCTGTGTGTTACGATTGGAAAAAGCGGATTAAAGTGAGAAACCGATCAAAAGCGCCGCGACGACGGGGAAAGAAAGAAAAATCCAATCCGTTTTTTTTCTTAATCTCTTCTGCCCGAGAGGCAGGCGGCGCGCGAGGTGGAAAAAACAGAGATCGGAAGAAGAAATAAAAGTACTCTCGATGCAGAGATTGAATTATGTTCGTACCGTCTTTTGATCGGGGGAAGATCTTTTGTTCTGTATGTATAATAGATGTATATAATCGATTACGTATTATATAAAGTGCGGCTGAATTGCCGAAAAATCTAGTCATAAAATTCAAAAACAAAAAATATCTTCTCGAAACCGCTTTTTTTCTTTTTTTTTTCAGATCGCGATTTATTAGACATGACTGACACTTGACATTATAAGACAGAAAGGGGACGGACACACAAAGCATTCATTGTATTGATGAGCAGTTTTTTATTCTGTGATTTTTGAGAAGGTACTCGATACTCGATAATCGATAGTATTACAAAAATGTTTGTTTTGTTCTCTTCGTTATTAGTATTAGTAGTATTAGAGTTATTAAGGCGCGCTAATATTGCCGGTGCTAGTAGTATTCGCAGTAGTAGAAGTATTTACGATGTGTCCATCGATGGTTAACGGCAAGCTGTGCAACTTGACGTTATTCGCGACGAAGTATTTCCGGACGTGGTTGTTCACCGCGTTTCTCACCGCCAACGAACGCAAAACGGGTAAACCGTTGAATTTCAAATCCAGAAAGACGGTGATTCTTATTTTTCCGGTGTAATCGCCACACGGGACGACTTTGAGGAAACACTCGTCCACGTCGGCGGAGTTTAAGGCGGTGAAGTTGTGTAAAGAACTGTTCAAGCCGTCGAAGACTTTGTCGTTCGTTTCCACGTCGACGATCCAATCGAAAGATTCCGTTCGCGTTTTCGATCGGGACATGTTTATCACGGTCGAACGCATCATCGTTTGGTTGTGGTAATACGTGACTTCGCCGTTCCAGTTTTCTGCTTCCGTTTGTAAGATGTTGATGTTTTTTATGACGAAACGGTTCCCGTTGATGAGAATGTTATCGCCGACGTCGTACGGGTGCGTGATGAAGATGAAGATGACGCCTTCGAAACACTCTCTTATGGAGTTGCCAAACATGAACGCGAACGCGAGGATAAATGAAGAAAGGGTGAGCCACATTTCCAGAACGTTTTGTTCGAAAATCGCGAGGACGATGAAGATGAGAACGATGTATAACGCGGTCAACATCATCCGTTCCAATGTGGCCAAAACCGATCGCGAACCTCCCAACGTCAATTGCATGTTTTTCCTGCTCTCGTAAATTTCAATCACGCGGTCGATTATCATGTCTCTGTCCGCGAAGCCGTGCTTCTCCACGTCGAAGATGTCCATGATGATTTGCGCGACTTCTTTACTCACGCCCAAAGATTTCAAAAACTCGTAGTTGACTCGTAAACGTTTCGCTTTTTGGATTTTGCGCAACGTGACGGCCAATCTCGTGCCGCACGTCGACGCGACGGATTCGTCCAAGATGATATCGTCGATGATTAATGGTTCATCTTTGATGAACGTTTGATTGGCTCTGTCCGCGAACATTCGAGGAATGCGCAAGTTGTATCTTTTGATGTACCTGGCGAGCCTGGCGGCTCTCGTCAACGTCATTTGGTGATGGACTTTTTCCGTAATCGTCGTGCCCCCGAGCAGTTGCCCTCCTCTCTCTCTCACGGGCTCAAACGTCCGTATTTTCTTCTTCACTCCGCCATACATGATCCCGTGTTGTTGAATGATGTAATCTTCACCAACTGGAAACGTCGCGTGGCCGAAGCCGGCGTATTGTTGCAACAAATTCGAGGTCGATCCGACGCGCTTCAGATTTGAAATGTTCGTGGACGAGAGCAATTTTTTATGCGCCACGTTGTAAATTTCTCTTTGCGGCACGATCGCTTTGAACAATTTCATCAGCGCGAACTCCTCGATTAAGATCGTCAACATTTGGTCAGAATACACGCGTCTCTGCAAATCAACCAACATGTAATTGAATATTCCCCTGGAGACTAAATGCATGCAACATCGAGCGACCCAGGAGGCTAAAATTCGGTACGTCGTCAAATACCAATACTCTTTCAAATCGCTCTTGTTGACCATATCTTCCATTTGAACGTAATACGACCAGCAACACAAACACAACACGCCGTGAAGCAAGTTCACGAACTCTTTTTGCACGCCGTTTAGAATGAAATACAAGCGTTTGCCGACGACGTGCGTCGAAGGTTCCAAAAATATCGCCTGCAAACCAGTCACGACAAAGTTAATAACCGTCGAACCTCCCAACGTGATCGATATAAAACCAAACAATCGAGAGTTCCACACGACGGCTAAAACCAACGTCGCAATCACCGCCGCGTGGAGTAAAAAGTACCCAAACTGCAACAGTCTCCTAATTTGTCTCTGTTCGTTCGTCAACGCATTCCCGTCGTCTTTACTGAAGAGAAAATTTTTGCGCCTCCCGTGATAGGACGTGTCGTCGTCCGAGTTATCCGAGGAATTTTGCGCCGTATTTGATGTTGTTTGAGGCATTCCCGCACCTTGATTTTGTTGTTGTTGTTGCTGTAGTTGCTGCTGCTGTTGCTCTTCTTTCGTTTGCGTCGATGTCGCGTGGAGCGTTGTTTCCGTCGTCGACGCGCTGTTGTTATCTTGTTGTTTGTTCGTTAAAAACTCCTCCATCAATTCCGCTTTCAAAATCTTCTCCGTCGGCGCAATCGACGCTTCCATTGGGGAATTCAGCGCGAATTGCGGCGTGACTGCAGCGTACATCTCTCTCGCGTTCTTCTCGCTGCTCACGGCGGCGTCTTCGCTGATTTTTGGTAGCGTCGGGGAGGAGCCCATGCCGCCGCCAGAGGCGTCTTTTTTGGGAGATTTCGGCGGCGAATTCATGAATTCATCGTCTGATGATCCTCCTTTTCCTCGAGATAACGGAGGTGGCGTCATTATAAAATCGATTTGACGACTTTAATTCTTTGTTCTTGTGCTGCTCTTTCTCTCTCTCTCTTTCTCTCTGCTCTCGCAGAGGAGAGAGCCTTTTGAGAGAGAAGTGAGGAAACTTTTGAACATCTATCTCCTCTCTCCGCTCAAGTTTAGGGTTTATGTGAACTAAGAACATCATTATTTTTAAACTTGATCCAAACAGGGTTTACTAGATATCGTGGCCGAGTTGGTCTAAGGCGCCGGATTAAGGCTCCGGTCCGCAAGGGCGCGAGTTCAAATCTCGTCGATATCATTATGTTCTCTTTTTTTTGCACGCATGATTATTAAATATTCGCTAATGACTCATTTTGTTGTTGTTACAATCATGACTATCAAGCAATCGTCTTCTTCTGTGTTTTTGTGTCTCTCTCGTCGTCGCTAAAAAATCGTGGCTTTTACTCGTCGTCGTCGCTAAGGAGCTCAATCACCTCTGGATGTTCACTCCTTCTTTCGTCCTCGTTGTCGTCGCCAAATCTGCGCACCTCTTCCTCCTCCTTGGGATGTTTTTTCTCCTGCTCCTTGTTGAGATGTTTTTTCTCCTCCTCCTCCTTCTTTAAACGCTTCAACTGTGCTTCACAACGTTTCGTGAAACCCTCCTTTTCCGCGTCGAGTTGTTCAATTAATCGGAGCATGACTTGTCGATGAACGTCTTGAATGCGTCGCAAATATTCTTTTGATATGCCAGCATCGATTTTCTCTTGCACTTCGGCGTTTTGCGCTCTGAGGAGATATTGTCGCTGATGTTCGTGTTTTAATTCCATCGCGTAAAGGTTCTCGCTTTGCAATTTGGCAACTTCTTTGATACCTTCTTCCGCGCGCCTCGGTCGCGTCGCGGGCAGCTGGTGTTCGGTATGCTTTCCATAATTTCCAACATGCTCAGCTGTTGGAAATATCTCTTTTTCGTATTTCCATAGCCTCATAGAAAGATCCGATTGATTCACTTCGTCCTTTCGCACTCTTTGCAAATAACTCGCGACGTTGTCTCTCCTCACTTCCGGTACGCCCATCTCGTCGCATACAGTCTTGGGGCCGATGCGCTGGTACCTCCTCATTAACTCTTCGAGCGCACTGTATAACTTCTGCTTCAACGCATCCGTCCATTGGAGTTTCTGAGCCGCACCTAGATTTGATGTCCCTGTAAACGATGAATGCACATTTCTTGTGTTTGTTGTTTTTAACCCAGATATTCGAGAGAGTAAAAAGGGTAGTCTCGTTCTCGCGAAATTTTTGAACTCCTCGAGCTCCATCGGAGTAGTAGTAGTAGTAGTAGTAGTAGTGGGAGAAGGAGGAGGAGGAGGAGGAGGAGGAGAAGGAGGAGGAGAAGATAACTGAGGATGTAACCCTAGAGGATATTGAGATGGAGAATGACGAGAAGCATCGTGAGCGGCAGTGGCATCTACGAAAATACTTCCAATCTGTTTTTCGTGAAATATAGCCTCAAGCTGTTCGTTAACTTTCGAGGCGTTCCATGGCGAGTATCCAATCTCCAAACTTCCTCGCAACAAAGCTAAATCGTGCTTGGCCGACCAAGAAGGCGGCGTGTAGAAAGAGTTATCGTCGTACCACGTTTGCGCTGTCAACATCGAAACGTCGTTAATTTCTCCTTCATCTTTCAACGTCGGCAACTCGTCCGGCTTCCAAACGTAATCTTCATCCGTGCGCGTTTTTTCAAACAAATCCGCCAAACATTTCCGCTCGACAAGTCTATTTTGTCGATTTTCGAACGCCTTTTTCACGTCCACGAATAGATTTTCGAAGCGCGGGAAAGCATTCGTAAAGAGAGAGTCGGTATTGGCTAAAGTCTGCGCCGTGACGCTGCCATCTTTGCGCAGAATGTCAAAAATGCCGAGCAACGACCGGGCGACGGCTTTGACCTCTTGATCTGAGCGTCCAGAGAATGCGACGATGCTCTCTTTAACCTCGCGCGAGAGAATGGCACGTCTTGTATCTTCGTACGGGCAACCGTACGCAAACATGGAGTCGTACACGACTTTAATCTCTCGGTGCGTCCAACACATTTTGCTCTCTCCCTTCTGCTCTCTCCCTTCTCTTTTTGACGGTTTGTAAGAAACATCTCGTTCCTCTCGTCCTCTCGTTCGTCCACCTTCCAGCAAGCTTAGATTCAAATTATCACCAAAATTGTTCACACGGTTTCTTCTTCCGGTTACGATGAGTCGTTCGTCGATAAAACCACGATTCTTCTTCTCTTCTTCCGCCTTTCTCGCGGCGTCTGGGAACATTGTCTTCCAATATTCCGCAGGGTCGATGTCGTCGCCAAACTTCTTTTTGTCTTCCTCTTCTCTCGCGTCAAAAGTGAACGTGGAAAACGCATTTCCTTTCTTCGTACCAATGGCTTTCACATCCGCGCGCTTGCTCAAAATAGTATCGATGTCTTCGTCTTCAAACTTTTTTGATTCTTCGTTGGCGTTTTCTCCCATGCGGGCAAACTGCAAACCTTTCTGTAAGAGCGCGGTGATGCGCTCTGCTTCGTTCTTCTTTTTCTTTGTCTTCTGACCTCCGTTTGCTCTTTTGTTTTCGCCATCGCCGAACTCTTCTTCCACCTCCTCCATATCTTCACCGCCGCCACCGCCAATCAAAACCTCGTCCAAAGCGGCTTTTCGAGACGCCGATTGGAACAGTTCGTACTCGTACGTTCCGTTCGTGACTAAGCGGTAGACTTTCACCTCTTTCGTTTGTCCGATGCGATGACATCTCGCCATGGCTTGTAAATCGTTCTGAGGATTCCAGTCCGAGTCGAATATAATTGCAGTATCTGCCGCTGTGAGCGTGATTCCAACCCCGCCGGCTCTCGTGGAGAGTAAAAATGCAAACGAATCTTGCTCGGGATCGTTGAATCGGTCGATACCTTCCTGGCGCTGTTGCACCGCGGTGTCGCCATCTAAACGTTCGCAGGGTAAATTCAGCAAGAACAAATAATCTTGCAAAATGTCCAACACGCGTTTAAACTGCGAGAAAATCAAAACTTTGCTCCCGTCCTGTTTCAACTTTGACAACAGTTTCCCGAGAAAGCTCATTTTCCCCGAACTTTGCGTCAGAAGGTCCAGTTGCGACGGCATCTCTTCGCCTTCCTTCAACGCCAACCGGCACCTTTGAATGTAATCGTCCTCCAATCCGTCGCACAAGAACGGGTGGTTGCACACTTTTCGGAGCTCTATGCATATATTTCTCAACTGCGGCGTGTTTTTACTCTTGGCGCCTTCGAGCAAGACGCCGATGTTCTTCTCAGCAACAGCGGTGTAATAGCCGCGTTGTTGCGCGGACAACTCTACTCTCACCACAATTTCCTCCTTCGCGGGAATCTTCTCTACGTCATCTTTCAATCGTCTCAACATTCTCGGTTTCAACGCCTCTCGTATAGACATAACTTGTTCCGCCGTCGGCTGATGATTTATACTCGCCGCGTTGTCGGGATCCAAGCTGAACTCGTCGACAAACGTCTCCCAGTCTGGATAACTTTTTGGCGCGAGCACGTGCATCAAACCAAACAACTCCTTGACATTATTTTGAATCGGTGTCCCGGTCAACATGAGCATCCAGTCGTATTTCATGGATAAAATCGATCGCGTGGTTGCGTTTTCGATGTTCTTCAAACGATGTCCCTCGTCTACCACGAGCGCTTCAAACGCAAAATCTTTCAAAGCCGTATTGCCGTGTCTAAGAATGTTTTCGTAGGAAATTAGAAGAACGTCAAACTTTACCTCTCCCGCTTCTTTGTTTAACCAAAACTCGTATTTTTCGCACTTATCTCTGTCGTCGACGTTGCCGTTGAAGATAATCGCATTCATATCGGTCCATTTCTCAATTTCTCGCCGCCAATGCGTCAACGTTGAAAGCGGTGCGACGACGCAAAACGACGGTCGACACTTGGATTTGTATCTTCTAGCGTATTCTAAGACTGCTATGGTCTGCGCCGTTTTACCTAAACCCATTTCGTCGCCTAAAATGACGTTTTTCCTCTTGTAAAAGTTCGTCACCATCCACCGAAAGGAGGATTCTTGGTAGTCCCTCAAACGCATGCCGTTTTTAAACTCCGGGATGGTTGGATCGAGTGATCCGGTCGTATGTTTAAACTTATGTCTCGTCTTCAATAAATGAGCGGTTTCTTTTTGCATCAACGAGCTATCGGGAGGCGATGGATCTGAAAACGCTTCAAAGCGGGCAATTTCTTTCAGATCTTCTTCGCTCGTCAACCTCGACATCGGCTCCCACGTCGCGCTCGAGTAATTCAAACTCTTCCACTTGCAATAATAGTATCTCACCATTTCAAGTTTGGTTGTCGTCTCTTTAGTCTCCTTTTCGTCGTCATCGTCATCGTTGTCGTCGTCGTGGATAATTTGAACCTCGCTATCCTCCTCCTTTACCCCCTCGTCGTCCTCCTCATATTCCACCCACTCCTCGCTTTCCTTCGTCGCGAAAATCCTTTCAATTTCCAAATACTCCCTCGGAAACAAATCGTCCGGATCCGGGCTCGGCGCGCCCCCAAACTTTCTTTTGTACGCGGTTACCTTCGAGCTCTCGCCTATACTATTCAAAGTGCTCGCGAGCATCCATTCCAAGTCTCTGTACGAATAATAACTCCACTTGACTAAGTATTCCATCTCGCCGCTTACGCCTATTTCCGAGGATGCTTTTCGACATCCTAACAATTTCTCAATCTTATACGCCTCCTCCATCGCTTCTTCCATATTATCGCTTTTGGTCTTCGTTTTATTACTGCTCTTCTTGTTCTTTTTCCTTCTCTTTCTCCGTCCCTCGCTATCGTCGCTATCGTCGCTCCCGTCGTCGTCGTCCTCCTCCTCGCTGCTTTCACCTTCTTCTTCCGAACTCGTTTCAAAAAACGCCTCGTCGTCCGAGCTGATATCTTTAAACACCGCCGGCGCCGCTTTCCTTCTCGCGTACCTCGGAGGACTCCTCTGCGGAACTTCCTTCACGCGTTTTATCGCCGCCATCGGTTCCGAATCTGAAGAATCCTCTGGCCACTTCTTCCCTTTCTTCCCGCGCACGTCGCTCTTCCCCGTCTTACGCTTTCGGCTTTCTCTCGCCGAGACGCGCGTCGCCGCGTCGTACTCTTCTTCTTCTTCGTCCGAATTCTCCTCCGCATCAAACGCCTGTACCGAACCGTTGCCACCACCACCGTTGCCACCACGCCCATTCGTATTCGATTTTGCATATTTCAAAAGCATCTTTTGTTTTTCCTCTTTTTCTCGTTTCCTTTTCATTTTTTCCCTCTGCGACGGTCCCAAACGTCCACCTTCTTTCTCCGCCGATTGCAAAAGCATGGTTTCAAACTCCTTCGCGGATTTCTTTTGCAAAGTGCGCTTCTTTTTTTTCGTCTGCTTCTTGTTCTTCTGCTTCTCGTCGTCTCCTCCTCTCGTTCGCCACGGGACATCTTCGTCGCCGACGTCGTCGTCCTTCTCGTCATCATCATCGGATGAAGAAGAAGACAAAGCGCTTTCCTCGTAGTGCACCACATTCGTCGTGCGATACCGCGCGCGATATATCGGCGGAGATGGCGACGCGGTTGACATCAACTCTCTAAAGCTCCCTCTCGCTCGCTCTCGATGCGCGAATTAAGAGCTTCTTCTTTGTCTTCTTCTTCTTGGGTGTTTGATTCGTTTGATGATGTGCGTGTTTTTTTGTGAAGATATGACTGGTATTTTGAATTTTCGTGTGCGCGCGTGCTCTGCGTGCGATGTATCATATTACAACGATGATGATGATGATGATGATGATGATGATGATAACGACGACGAGATGATGACGATTTCGTTCGTATTAAGCTTTCGTTTTTCGATTTTGTCTTCTTCTCTCGTCGCGTTTTTTATCGTTTGGGTTCTCACTGTTCCTTCAACGCGGACAACTCCTCGGCGACTTCCGTAAACTTAGCCTTTACTTTTTCCAAGTGGCCCGCCGGCGAGTTTTCGTTTTCTTTGGCTTCTCTTTCCCATTTGGATCTCAAAGTAGTGATGATGTGGTCGCGTTTGTTTAAGAAGTGCGCTCGTAAGACTTCGTCGAATGGACCATCTTTGGCGGCGGCGTTGTCTTTTTTCCGATTCAATCGTTTCACGTGGTCTACGATTGCCCACTCTAAAGTGGCGGTTTTGATCACCGCGCTGTATTCAAAATCTCTCTTATCGCCGACGTCGGTGCCTCGGTCTTTCTCCCAGCCCGGTTCGTTAAAGCACGGGTCGGCGACGAAGATCAACGACTGGATGCTCACGATAACTTGCAGCATGGTCGAGTGTTGCGCGTTCCACCCTTCGCCTTCGCCGCCGGACCAAGTGCCGAGTAACGATAAGCACACTTTACCATCGTTGTATAGGTTTGGGTTGAACCGGACGCGACCGCCGCCGGTCGTTTTCAGATTAACCAAAGGCGGTTTGTTCGGGAAGTCTGAGGTGAGCATGACATCGAAAATGAACGCGCCGGAATCGTAAGGCGTATCTTCTGGGCCGGTGATTAAAATATACCATAATTGCGACTGGTTTTCGTCCACGCGAACAAACGCCGAGGAGGAGACGGAGAGAGGAAGAGACCCGGAAATACCGGCGACGGCGCGCGCTATGGCGTGCGCGTTCGGTTTCGTCGCTTGTTTGAGGAGTTTATCTTTGTAGTGACTCGAATCAGCGAGCACGAAGTTGTCGAACTGAAAGCCCGGGCGACTGAGCGCGTAGCAATAGGCTTTTTCTAGATTTTTCTCGCGCGACTCCGGGGTAGCGATTTTCTTTCGCTTATTGGTTCCTCTCGTCGTCGTCATCGCGTCGTCATCTTTTGTTAAGTCAACGATTGCGTTCGCTTCGATCGCCGTTCCAACTCGAACGATCAACTTTGCCAAATTTTCTAATACGATTTCCTCTTGCTCTCTTTCTTCGTACTTGTCCTCCGCGACTGCATTGGCCGCTTCCGTGAGGTGCAAAAAGGTTTTCGCCTGTTGGACGATGTCGCGCATGTTATCGTACTTCTCGAACGCTGCGCGCAAGTTTTCTTTTAACGTCGGTACGAGTGTTTCGTGAAACACGAGAACACACTCGAGCAATGGGGTGTAATACTCGGTGCGATCGGCCATGTTGTTGAAATCGCAAATTTTGAGTTCGCGCGCTAAGAAATACGCCAAGGATGCGTTTTCAAACACGCGAGTCATTCGCGCGCACTCCTCGGCGAGTTCCTCCTCCTCCTCCTCCCCGTCGTCATCGTCGTCACGATCCATCTGCGGCTGCTGTCCGACGAGGAAGTGCGAAATATCTGCCAATGCCACCTTGGCGAAATCGACCAAATCGCTGCTCATCTTATCCTGCGCCAACTGCGCTTGCTTCGCGTCTTTGGAGTCCCAAAGATTGCGCGACCCTTTTTCGTTCGTGCCAGACGCGGAACTATACCCAACGCCGCTGTGGAACCCTCTCAATTTCGGTTTGTTTTCCTGGTCTCGCTGTTTTACCAATTTCGCGTTTAACACTTCCATCTCTCTGTCGAGATTTTTTTTCGCGTTGCCGTTCTTTGTTGACGTCATCGGTGCTTGGAGCGTCGTACTAGGGGATGAAGAACTGATTTGAAATCTCCTAATTTCTTCTTCAATCTCTCGTTCTTTCTCGTACAGCTCTTCGAACGCTCGCGGAATCAACGGCGTTTCTCCAGAGCAGGTTAACGCACACAATGCCAAATCTAATTTACTCGCGCGATCGTCGTACGCGCCGTCTAAATACGCGCGTTTGTTGTTCGCCGGGCAGGTGACGTCAACTCTCGCGAAACGCTCGAGGAACGTTCTCGCGGTGAGCAAAACGTCCGTCATGGACGTCATCGGTTGCCAATTCTTCAGTCGAAACTTAGGATGCAAGCACGATGCCAAGGCGACTATGCCTTCTAATCTTGGACGGACGATAGTCATTTTCGGAGGATAAAACGGGTGCAAATCTTCTTTCAATTCGACTCGGACTTGGACGAATTCGTAGCCGAATTTTTTCTTGACCTTTGCCAAATCGCTCGCGATGTCCCCGTTTTCAAAATTCATGAACTTCACGTCCCAAGTGTACACGGAGTCGTTATTGGATTCGACAGCGATGTACTTTCTGAACTTATTCGCGCCGTTGAATCTGTGCAAATCCTCGAACTCTTTCAACAACCTTTCAAAGGCGACGTTGCTGGAGAAAATCTGTTCCCTCGCCGCTCGTTTCAAATCCGCGGAGTCTACGAAAGACCCCCCCTTATTCGCGTTAGTATTATTACTCTGTTGTTGTTGTTCGTTCGTATTGTTATTATTACTCATCCCCGCACACGTCATCCCCGTCGTCATCGTCGTCGCCTCTTTCTCCTGCATCCTCCTCTCTTCGTTCATTTTACACCTCTGCTTCGCTTGCAAAAGCATCCTGGTCAATTTCACCGTTCTTTCCTCGCTCCTCGCGCCGCCGCACACGTCCATCGCGTCGCCTCCGCACAAATCGTCCTCCTCTTCGTCCTCGTTCCCTAATCCCCCATCCGCTTCAATCGCCATCCTCTCCGCGTCTCCAACCGTTCGCTCGATGCGCTTCAACTCTTTCCCTTCAAAAAATGTCGTCCCGACCAATCGCAAGACCTCGAACAAAGTCTTATTCGCGTAACTCCCACTTTCGTCCTCTAACTTTTCGTTCAACTCAGTTTCGTCGATCGCGTTTCCGTCCCCGATGGCCATCACTTCCGTCTTAGGGTAGTCTTCCGGAAACATCAAGGTCAACTTTCCGTCTCTTTCCTCGTTTTCCTTCGTCACGCGCAACACGAGCACGTTCGCCGAAGCGTCAAAACTCGTCGTTTCGATTCGATTCTTTCTTTTGTTCTTCTTGGAAACGTGATTGTTGTTTTTGTTGCACGCGGACGAGAAGAAGGAGACGTGCGCGCAAAGGAGCTGGCTTTTTACGTCCCCCTCGTACTCCTCCTCCATGTTTTGCGTCTTTGTTGCTGTTGTTATGAGAGTAGTATACTATCGCGAAAGGAGTTTAAAGCTTTAAAGAAGTGAAGACAATCAGCTCTCTAGGGCAAAAAGAAAGATATTTTTCCATTATATTCTCGTGTTGTTGTTGGTATTCTTCACGATGATGCGGAGGAGAGGCGAAGCACAAAAACGACTTTCACTGTTGCTGTTGTTGTTGCTGTTTATGTTATCGTCGAGTACTTTTGTTTTCGGATTAAAACAAAGAACGTCGGAGGAGGAGGAGGAGGCATATCGCGAATCCGGTCTGCGACAGATACACGAAATGTCCTCCACTTTTTCCAATTCGACAACAGATATACATTCCTCTCGCTCCGTGTTCGAGGGTTTTTCGAACACTCACACGTTACAGTGGTCGTCGAATTACATCCGCAGATTACTCCCTCTACATGCGGTGTTTGATAACAAAACGTGGGAAGGCGCGGAGATATTCACGAACAGTTTGAGTTGGGAACTCATCGACGACTATTCCAACGGGATGATGCTTCTGGAGTTTAATAAAATGCCCAAAGTGCGAAACATCGATCCGTCTTTGAAGCTGTTCCATTTTGGATTGCATAAGAACGGGGTGATGAAAAAGTTAGCGGAGTGCGATTACGAGAAAAAAGGAGAGAAGAGCGAGTGCATGGGCTTAGAGCGGTCGAAGATATACCCTCGCATTCAGAATTGGTTGAAAGTGTTACACGAGAAGAGCGTACGCGGGACGGAGAGAGAGCGATTGAACGGAGGGCACGAGTATTGGACGCACACGTGGTTGGAGCACGACATGGAGGATAACAATCGAGTCAGTCCTGTAGGGGCGTCGTTTTTAGAGCATTCGGTGCTTGACTACGGGAGAGATGACGAAGCCGTGGACGCGTTGAAAGATTACTTGGAAGCGACCGGGATGCTCAACGGGTTTAGCGCCGAACACGAGCAAAATGTCAGAGATGTGATTAAATTAGCGACGGATAAAGAGACGACGGGAAAGTATAGCAGGGACACGTGGCGCGCGACGACGTGGCTCGTGGCGGTGATGCATTCGAGGTTAACCGAAGGAGGGACGAGCGAGAAGGTTGGGATACAAGCCATTCGGTTGGCGTTTGTATTTCGACCGAGACTTTTTGACGCAGAAGAAATAGAAGAAAAAGAAATAGAAGAAGAAGAAGAAGAAGAGGAAGAAGAAAGAATAAACGAAGACGAGCTACCGTCCATAATCGAAGACATGTCCGACTTTCTCGCCGCCGCGAATTGGCCGGGCGATTTAGAAGAGTTTGAGAGAATTGGTTTATACGCGCTCGATCGAACGACCATGGGCTACACGTTGCAAGTGGACGTGTTGCCAAAAAAAGTTCGACTGAAAGACGAACAAGGAGGAGAAAAAGATGGAGACGGTAAAAGCAAACACACCGTTCTCGGTCCGAACGTCGGCGTCGAACTCGCGGCTGCTTCCACCTCTGGCGGCTTCGACGCGCTCGACCAACTCCAATATGCTGTCGAAGACGGCTTAGTCGAACAACCGTTCTGGGAGGAACTCCTCGCGAACGTCTGCCAACACAACTTGGACGCCAAAGACGAACAGCTCTCGAACAAAGCCGCGATAACATCCACCTCTTACCACGCGTGCACCATCAAACCTCGCAAACCGGCGGACAAGCTCGAACGTTTGCTCCCGAACAACCTGGGCACTCGCAAATCCCCGATCCTCGTCGCGTTGTCCCACATCAAATTCGGTTTGCGAGCGCAAAGCAAACTCTTCGCCAAAGCCTACGTCGGCGCGATGCCAAAAACGTGGTGGTGCCCTGACAGCGCACCGCGACCATTTCGCGAAGAAAAAGAAAACGACGATTACTCACCCATCGAGGACGACGACGATTTTGAGGAAGAAACCAAACGGTTGCGCGAAGAACACGCGAGGCGCGAGTTTCAAACCTTTCGCTACACGCCGTGTAAAACGTAAAAATCGAGAAACGAGCATATACCGGTATCGCGCGCCGGGGTAGCACAGATGATTAGCCATGTTAGCACCTTCACATGTTTTTGTTGTAAAACGACGATCAAACACAGAAGAAGAAGAAGAGATGATACTAATAACGAGGAGAGGAGAGAAGAAACATCTCGTCTCGCTCTCCTCATCATCGTCCGCTCGTCTCGCTTTCCTTTTAAAATCCATCTCAACTCCCACTTTCAACAACTTCACAAATTAGACCTCTCTTTCTCTCTCTCTCTTTCTCTCTTTCTTTGTTACCTTACAGAAGGGAGAGCATCTGAGAACAATTCGATAGAGAGAGAGGGAGATATACAACGAAAAGATTTTATTAAAAGCTGATTTATTCTCGTCTGATCTCGTTCGCGGGTTCATCATCATGTCCAATCATCATCATCACGAGCATCACCATCTTCATCATCGCATCAACGTCACCAACAGAAACACGAACGCGAACAGTAACAACACCAACAACAACGCTCTCCCGATGATTCATTCCTCCGACACGCTCTCCCCGAACTGGCTCAGGCGTTCACAAACGTCCATCATCACCCCCGGGGCGCACTTACAAATCGTCTGGAGAGGTTTTTTCTCCCTCGGACGCGAGTTTATGAGTTACCAAAACATGGACGACATGTTCGACGACGAAGGACCGACGACGTCGAACGCGTTGAGAGCGGACTCGGGCGTGTCCGATGGGAACGTCAGCTTGAATAACGACGAAGAGACGAACGATAACGAGACCGGGTCGGACGCGACGCAGATTTTGAGCAACATTTCGGAAAAGCAGACGAGGGGAGAACAACAGACGACGAGCGGCGGGATGACGAGTAAAGAGAGGCAGTTGCGGTTGATGAGGAAACAACGGGAGAGAGAGCGAGAGCGAGAGCGAGAGCGGGAACAGCAGCAGGATGAAACCTCGGTTGAGAATACCAACACGAACAGCGGCGAGAGAGGCGGGGACGTCGTGAATACGAATACGAATGTGAACGCGACGAGAGAAGCCAGTCAGACGAGTAACATGAGTCAAGGGTCGTTTGAAGATCACCATCATAACGAGAATGCGAACAACAACACCGACAACAACAACAACAGAGGAGAGAATGATAACGAGAACGCGAACAGAGAGCATTCAGAAGATACGGGCGTCGCGCGCGATACTCTTAGCAATAGGGACAGAGATAATAACAACAACGATAACGCGTCGGAACAGCCGCTGTTCAACAACGCAACCGAGTTGATTGCTCGAGCACCACCGATGGGTTTTCGAATCCCTGGGACGGCGGCGGGTGAAGGCGTTGCGAGAGCGCACGCGGCTGGGAACGTTTTACCGGATATTTTGAGGGCGAAACGGGTGACGAGTTTAGACGCCGAGTTTCCAATCGTTTGGGATCCGGTCGCGTTGTTGTGTTTATATCCCGGTAGCGAAAGGTCGCAAGAGGCGTTTTTGAAGTTGGCACAAAGTTTGAAGGCGAGAAGAGAGGAGATGCCGGAAGATGTAGCGGAGACTGCGAACGTGGGCGGCGCTGGGACGCCGACGGTTTCGAATAATAATAATAATAATAGAGATAATAATAACAACAACAACAACAACAACAACAACGACGTGACAATACCGGCGAGTACGGGTGGACATCACGGACCTGGTAATAGTAGCGCTGGTGGTAGTGGTGGCGGCGGTAGAGGTAGCGGCTTGTTGCGGGAACGAATAACTGCGTCGACGCAATCGTTTAACGATCGAAGTTCGTTGAATTCAAGTCATAGTCACGGCAACGAACGAGAACCTGGAGCAGAGGTTGTTTTATCGCCATTATCGACGAGCGTCCGAGAGCAGCAACAACGAGCGGCGACAGAGGCTGCTGCAGCGACAGCGGCAGAGAATACCACCGGAACGACAACATCTGGGAGTGGAGAGCTGCAGAGAACGCCGTCCATGGTGGAAGTGTCGCAAACCGCAGTAGGCGTAGCAGCGAAAGTAGAGCTACCGGAAGGATATGTCGCGTATATTGTTTCTCAAGAACAACTTCCGGATTTAGCGTACGAAGCCGTCGCAAAAGAACGAGATTTACAACAAGCACCAACCAACGCCGCGGGTGGATATGATCCCGCGAATGCATCGGAACGACAACAGAGACGAATGCCGGGCATCGCTCGCGAACGGTTTCTCGCGGATGCCGCAAACGCCAACGTGAACACGACGTCGACAAATTATACGAGCAGTAATACGAATTTTCCGACAATCGAACCGCTATGGGTTATTATTCAAACTGTCGAGCCTTTACCGGCGCCTCAACCGATTGCTAATGTGCCAGCACCGGATTCTCGACCGGCGCGGGGTATTTTGAAAGGTTGGACGGCGTCGCAGCTCGGAAATTACTCGAAAGAAACCGGCGCGGTAGCCGGCGGCGCCGGAGGGATCACACAAGGCGCAACTTCTGAAAGAGAACCATTGCACAGGAGGCGAACGTCGCACTCTGGTGCGGGAAGTGGTGGAGGTGGTATGGATACCGCAGGGGCAAATGCGTATTTATCGACGCCGTTAACAGCTGGCGGATTGACCAACGCGGATCCGCGCTCGCAACAACAACATCAGCGACGACCTACGGTTGTCGCGCGGGCGATGAACATGCACAACGTCGTTTCAGATGGTGAATACGACACCGATAACGACTCCAGAGAATTTGGAACTTCCGCCGGAAGTCGCGAAACGGATCCAGATAGTATAGAAAGAGATGAAGGTTCCGAAGGCGCAAACGCCGGCGGTTCAAACATTTCAGGAGCCGTGGTCGATGAAGACGCGAACTTGTTTGAAAACGTGAACGCAAACCGACCTCGAAGTAATATCGCATCAGACGAAGAGACAGAACTAACGTCTGGAATTTCAAATCCATCCGAAGATGCTAAGAACAAGGACGACGTTAGCGCGGTTGACGACAACAACGCCTCGCTCTCTATTCCCGCAAACGAACAAACGCAACAGACGAGGTCTCATCTGCATAAAATGCGACGCGAACCATCATCACCGCAACATCGAAGTACGCCATCCCCGGCGAGCTCACCGTCTTCTTCGGACGCGACTGAAGACGATATATCGCCGTCGTCGCAAGGAAGAGCACTGGCGGCGTTGGATGCGGCGAATAGAAATTCGTTAGTACCGCAAACTTCTGTCAACGTGACTCGAGTTCGCAAGATTCCAATTCAAGGCGCACGCTTCGCGCTGCTTGGATTCGAGATGGATCATCCGCACGTGAAGTTCTTGTTGCAAAAAATGGAAAGTTTAGGTGCCACCCACGTGCTCTTGACGCACGACAAGAACGACATGGCGGAAAAAGGGCTCGATTTAATCGTCGTCCATCCTCCGTTCTTGCAACTCTTACACGCGAAAGATTTCACGCAGCTGGAAATCCGAGACTTTTTGCGTTCCCGCCGAGCACGTTTTGCGCTCGGTTTGCGTCACTTGGAGTTGTGCATCGAAAATGAACGGTTATTAGACCCGAGAATTGAAACCGCGGAAGTCTTTCCAGAAGGCGTCATTTTAGTCGTCGACGATACGACGTTAGCCATGGGCGAAGAGATTGTTCAAAAGCTTGTGAAACTATTGGGCCAAGCCGCGGCAGCTTCTGCTGCTGCGTCTGCAGCGAAAGGTATTTTGCATTACAACCAAGAAGGGGCTCGAGAAAACCCGCCGTGGCCGTGGGCAATCAAGTTAAACAACGACACGGTTCAGAAATTGATGCTACAGAAAATGCAAGTCGCGCGAACAGATCCGGATAAAGCGTGGAGAATCGAAAATTGTCTTAAGCTCTTACACGCACACAAAGCGACTGGTGATAGAGCTGGTCGAGGCGCGAGAGTTTTAGGCATCGATTGGGAAGAGGCGTCGCATCAACCCATTCAGTTTCCTCCGCAGGAGGTTCGAGACGCAGTGAAGCTCGCTTCTCGCCATGGCGCTACGTGCAGATCGGTATTTTTGGTCTCTGAAAATCCAGAAACCGTCGCCGAAGCCCGAAAATATTCTAAAGTTGTTTTGAGCGGTGATTTGCACGAGTGTTGCGAATTGTTGGAAGAAGTCATCAAAGAAATGTGGGCGGAAACGAAAGCGGCAAGGGACGAAGGACCATGGGTCAACGTGTTGGGATTTCCAACCGTGCAACAAAATCCAGCGGCTACTGCCGTTACGAAGAATGCTGGACTTACGCCAAGTTCTACCGCCGCCGCCGCAACACCAGCGTCGACGGATGTTGCTGCAAAATCAGTCGAAGATGCCGCGGCGAATGTAGCCGCTCGGATAGCGGCGCGTAAAGCGAAAGAGAGCGATACCTCGGCGCGAAAAGAAGCGACGCCTCCCCCGTCGACGAGCGACAACAACGACGGTGTCATGACACGATGCGATTCCGAAGATTCTCTTCAAAACGATGAAAAAACGAAATATTTACTGATGAATAGCCGTCCCTCGAACGATATAATGCCCGATTTTCATACGAAAACCGACGTGACGCTATCGGACGTGAACAAGCATCAAACGCCGTGGATGCCGGGAGCTTTGAAAACGAGTGCCGCGGACCACAAGAAATCGAAAGAGGAGGGTGTGGCACCACGCGGTGGAGATGCGTCGATGACGCTGGCGACGCCACAACCGCCCGGCGCCACGAATCCATCCGGGCCGAGAACAAATTACAACAACATCTCTGGATCTACCATTTTAACCGGCGCCAACAACAACTCTTCGCAAAAGAAGAAACCGAAAACGGTTCGTTTTCCAACCACCATAGACGACGGCGGCACCATGGGCGCCGGTCGTCGTCGCGGTCGGTACAGTCCACCACCTTCGCCTCCGCGGACAACCTCTGCTATTTCTGGAGACACCGCGGATATGCGCGACACGTTGAGCATGCGCGAAGGCGAAGGCGAAGCGACGGACGTTTCCGAGCTCGATTTAGAAGGCAGCGTGGACGAGAAACCGATTCATCCAGCGGAAAGTGATGGTGGTGGCGTCGTCGGCGGCGAAGAAGGAGGAGGAAAAAGCGACGACAACAACAGCACGCCGTTAACGCTAAAAGCGGAGAAGAAGAAAAGAAAGTCGCCCCCGATGAAGAATACTACTACTACTACTTCGCCGAGGCGCGAGAGTCCTCGCAACAAAAAGCGACAACGCCATCATCAGAAATAAGATTTCGAAGTGTTCATTATATATTACTACTGCTACCAATATACCACTACTACTACTATTACTACCACCACCACTACTACTCGCTGCTGCTGCTGCTCTTCTCCTTGTTGTTGTCGTCGATGGTTTTGCTCTCGTTCTTCTTTTGTTGCACCGCGTGAAATTCTCTCAACGGTTCGTTGAAAATGAAAAATCCGCTCAGAACGCCGATGGAGGCGCCGGGGAGCCATCCTAAAGCGATTCTTCGCATGTGAATCGCGAGCCTCGCCTGCTGAGAGAAACTTCGACGAGTGCTTTATGACCTCTTCCTCTCGACCCTCTGCTATTCGAAGAGAGAGTCAGAGCAGAGTGGAGAGAGAGACGAGAGAAAGAAAAACTCTGACGGAAAAAGCACAAAAGTTAAGAGAGATTTCAGACCTTTTCTCTCCGTCTGCGCTTCTCTCTTTTTCGCTCTTCTCGTTTTGGTTTTTTTGGTCTCTTCTGCCACAGACAGAGGAGTCCAGGCAAAAAAAGCATCCGACTGACGTCTCTCATCATCATCAGTCGCAAGCTTTATCTACTTTTGGATTTCTGCACAACGAAAAACGCTCTCGCGCTCTCTCACTCTCACTCTTTCTCTCACCACATAACACGCACAAAAACACGATGCAAAGCGCAGCATCAGCCGCGACGACCACGCACAGGGCGTCGTCGTCTCAATTTTATCGCGGGGAGAAGACGGCGACGAAGAGTGGCTTTTCTTCTTCCAAGATGATGACGAAGCGCAACAAAATGAACAGACGACAACATCAAATCATCAAAGCGGTACAAGGCGAAGTGTTAATCTCGGTGGACAAACCTCTCGGTGTCACCTTAAAAGCCAGAGGCGGGGGAATCCCAGGCGTGTGCATCGACAGAGTCGCCGGGAACGGCGCGAAAGCGGGGTTAAAATCCGGCGACGTCGTCATGTATCACTCGTCCTTTTTCGGGGACGAGTTATGGCCGGCAGATCAGCTTGGATTTTCGAGAAGCGCGATAAACGCGTGTCCGAACACGGTGGATTTTATCATCGTTCGAGGCCCGGGCGAAAAGGAGTTCGACGTGAAAAGGTTACCGAAAAGGCCGGCACCGCCAAAGTTTGGGAGGAAAATGAGCGCGGCGCAAGCGGAACGAGCGTCGCACATTTGCGTCGATTGCGGTTTCGTGTACGCGTTGCCGACGCCGTTCGCGGATCAGGATAAGGAGTACTCGTGCCCGCAATGCTCGGCACCGAGGAGCAGGTTCGCAAAGTACGATCCGGAAACAGGGAGAGCTGTTGGTGGCGGGTTGAGCACGCCGTTGGTGACGACGGCGGCGACGGTTGTTGGTTTGGCCGGTATCGCGTATTACGTCGCTCAAATCTTGTAATTTTTCATCATACCGTGAGTAAATCTTTATATGTGCGTTTAATTTTTGTCTCTCTCTCTATATACTATATATTTCTATCTCTATGTTACCGTGTCTCTCCAATATCCATGTCGTCTTTGTTGTCGTTGCCTCGCGATTGTTGTTGTTCCCCGCCTCCGAACATCAGCGAAAGCAACGCGTGACCGGTTGGTTGTTGTTGTTGTCGATGATGTTGCAGCGACAGTCTGACCAGTTCGTCGTGAGTGTATCCCGCTTTTTGTGGCGCGACACACTCAAAGATGTGGCGCTTCAACTGCGGCATATTCGCGCACGACGAATTACACTTGTGGCATCGCAAGTCGTTCGATTTCACAATCTGTTCAGACCTGGAAACGTCCCATCGTCTGGTCATCGTCACCGCTTTGAAGAAATCGACAAAAAAGTCGTCGTTCGTAAAAGTGTGCCAGTGCTGTTTGGTCGTTAACTTTTCCGAAACGAAATCTTGACTGATGACGTGTAGATGCGCGGGTTCCATGCTCGGTTTCAGGTGGAATCCGACGCGGAATTTCGTTCCCGGAGGAAGATTTTGCACTTGATCTTTGACGATATCGAGCGCGACGCGTACCATTCCATCCCAAACGATTTGGCGCTCGTCGTTGTTATTCCCACCAAATTCTCCTCCTTCTTCTTTGAATAAATCAAACGGGTGTTTGAACTTTGGACTTCTCGGCAACACCAACGCGTGAAACTTCGCTTTCGGAAATTTGTCTTTGATTGCGAAACAGGCGTCGTTTATCGTCAAAAGTTCCTCTTTCGAACAAAATCGTTCAGGGTCGCGTTGTTTCTGGAGTAATCCGTCCAGAAAGAATCCCGTGTGTTTTGTTTTTTTCCGTGTGTCTTCTTCTTCTTCTTCTTCTTTGTTCGCTAAAAGAAACGCGTTCGCCGGCGGCTTTTGCGTCCCGTCCCATTTCGTCGGGAACGGCGGCAAATCGTGACCAGTCATCGCTTTAATCTTACCAACTGCCACTTCAACTTCCGCCGGCGTTTTGCATCGAAAACACGCATCAAAACCTTCCGATTTGTGCGGCGTTGAGCTGTCTCGACTGTACAATTGCTTGTGCACAATCTCCACGCCTTCGCGGCCTTCGACTCTTCCTTCGTGTTTTTTTCTCCGCGCGACTCTCGAAGTCGTCACCGAGACGTTTAAATCCAAATACAAAGAAACGATTTGAATATCAACATCACTCCCATTATTATTATTATTATTCACCCGGACGTATTCCACCGCGTCCACAAACTTCTTCCTTTGCTCTGCACTCATATTCGTTCGATCGATAACCACGTGTCGACCGAGCATGAGCCCGTGCTTCGCTTTCATCACGCACTGGTCCGCTTTCTTTCGAAAACACTCTCGCTCGCAGTACGACCCGATCGTGTCTTGATTCACCACGGTCCACTTCTTCTCGGTCAATCCTTTCGCAATAGTCGATTTCCCACTCCCGGACGTGCCCGTGAGCACTAAGCACGTCTGTTTTTGTCCTCGTCGTCCTTCTTTTCTTTGAGACGACATAAACTCCGACGAACGACTAGAGCTCACTCTCCACGCGCCGACGCATTCGTCCAACTTAAACCTGTTCCGAAACACCTTCGCGTCGTCTGGGCACCCTTTCGGGGCAAAAAACGAAAACACGATCCCGTTGTTCCCTCTGACGACCACCGCCCTTTCTTCACGTTCGATTTTCTGCCAAACGCCGTGGATGTCTTCAAAGTCTTCCTTTTCCACCACTCCTAGTGGGGAAAACACCCACACGCAAAGTTTCTCTCTCAACACTTCCACCTCGTACACATCCTCCTGTATTTCGGTAACTCGGACGTGTTTCTGTAGGATATATTTCGCGAAATTCGGGAACCGCGCGTGGTCGTTGAAATCCGCTCGGCCGAACGTTCTCGACCGTCTTCTTTCCTCTCCTTCTTCTTCATCGAAGAGTTGTTTCAACTCTGGAAGTTTGTTGCTCGATTCCTTCATTTGTTCTTCCATTACTAAAATCCTTCCTCAGTATTCTCGTCGAAGTGAAAAAGAAGAAGAATAGCCGTTGGTTGTTGCTCTCATCCTCGTCTTTCTCTTTTGTGCATCTCTCTCGTAAACTCTCTCGTATACTCTCTCTTTTCTTTCCGCAACAAACAGCAGCGCGCGTACATCAATCACAATGTGAGCATCAGACTCCCCGGAAAGAAAGCAAGAGAAAGCAAGAAAGGAAAAAATTTGAAACCCTAAATACGACTCGACTCAAAATTTTGCAAAAAGTAGACAAAACCTGTCCCATAAAAAAATAAAGCACAAGAGAGGAGTATAATTATAAGAGAGAATTTAGAGAGACGAGAAAGAGAAGTCTTCTGTTCTCTCTGACTCTGTGTCTCTGTCGTTTGTCAGTTGTTGGTGTTGTTAAAGTTCTTCTCTCGTTGCGTGTTGTCTTGAGGTTCCTTTTTTGAGAACACGCGCGAGGAAACGAGAGAGAGAGGTTAGGGAGAAAAAGAGAGTTTGAAGGTTTTTACGATTCAAATCATCTCTGGCGAGTTTTTACTGTTTTACTGTATTGATTGAAAGAAAGCGAGAGAGACAACAGAGATGAATAAAAAGGATTTGGTCGAAACGACGAGCAGTATGAGCGAGAGTTTTAACGAGACGGAGGAGTCTTTGTTGAAAAGAAGAACAAGAACAACAAGCTTTTCTGTTGCGAGTAGTACGAAGAATCGGATCAGCCTCGTCGACGGTTTTGGTCGACAAAATTCGTCGTCAGTCTCTTCTTTAACTTCTTTAACTTCTTCGTCTTCTACCTCTTCTCGGAGAAGAAAGAGGAGCAAAACACTAGAGAAGAGCAAGATGTTTTTCTTCTGCCAACTCGTTTTGATGTTGACGTTTTTGTTCGACAAAGTTCACGGAAAATATCCAGTGGCGAGATTCAAGAACGAAACGGTTGGGATTCTCTCCCCTCTGAAAGACGGGAACACCGAATTATACATAAACTCGCACGACGTGGAGTTCACCGGCGACGTGTACATTAAACGTTTAAACGGGAAAGTTGCGGAGAAGATGAAGACGTTGAAAGAAGGAAACGAACGCGCGTACGAAGGCGTGAAAGTGGTCGCGGAGAGAAACGGGATCGAGAAAGTGTGCGACGTGTACGGGACGCGGTATCAATCGTACGATTTGGAGACGGAGAAATACGGGGAGTGCACGTGCAAAGATGCGAGTCACGAGTACGGGAACGACGTGTATTTAGAATATATGGGAGAACTCTGCGATTACGAGGCGTATAAGTTGAAAGACCAGACGTGGCGAATGACGACGGTCAATCCGGGCTACAAAGATAACGTGAATTCACAGTTCGGGTCAGGTTTGGCCGTCTCAGATCGAGATAATTGGGAATACGCAGCAATTGGTGCGGCGAAAGCGAAACCGGGCGGGTCGACACAGCCGGCGCACGGGCAGGTTTGGGTGTACGCGAAGACCGGGTGCGACGAAAGTCTTTCCGGGACGAACGAGGATGGGTACGTCGGGTGCCAAACGAAAACGGTGAGTGGACGCACGTGCCAAGCCTGGAGCGTGGATTTGCCTCACGTGAAAAGAGGAGACGTCGATTGGGATTCGGAAGATACGCTTGACGGCGGGGGCAACCACAATTATTGTAGGAATCCGGACGACTGGTCCGGAGGAATTTGGTGTTATACCACCGATCCCGCGCAACGGTGGGAAGAGTGCAACGCGTTATCCACCTCGGAAGCAGAGAAATTGTTCGTCTATCAATATTTGACGACGGTGGATGGAGATTCGGAGGATATTGGTGCGGATGCGGAGTTTGGTAGAAGCGTGGCGGCGTATGGCGGTTACCTCCTCGTCGGCGCGCCTGAGAAACTGATAAACAACGTTAAATCCGGAGTTGTGTACGTATACAGACTGGAGTCAGTCTCTTCTACCTCTGTCACCTTAGTGGCTACGCTTATTCCACCGGATCCAAAAGCAGGCCAAAGATTTGGTACTTCGCTCTCGTTTGACGGAGATACTTTACTCGTCGGCTCGCCGCAAGGGTATTCTGGATCTACGCAAAGCGGCACGGTGTACGTCTACGCATTCGTTGAACTCAACGAGGGATCTGGTTATTGGGTTGAACAAGAAACCACCATAATGAGTCAAAATGCTGTAGCTGGCCAATTATTTGGCACGAGTGTTTCTTTACACGAAGGCATCGCTATAATTGGCAGCGGGAGCGCGTCCGTGAGCGGTAACAACGCCGGCGCCGTCCAATCCTTCGCCATCGAACGCTTCGGTTCCACATCTAGTTCTATTCAGTGGGAATATCGCGGAGAAATCCTCGCGCCGAGTCGATCCACATTAACCTCCACGAGTTTCGGCGCCGCGTTATCCTTAAACTATTACTCCGCCATCATCTGCGATCCAACCGCGAAGAAAGTCCACATGTTTACCCGAGACGAAAGAGGCGCAACCTGGGTCGAAGAATCCGCCGAAACGAACGGTTTGCAATTGGCAATGGACACCATGAACCACACGTGCGCTTCCGTGACGACCTGGGATCAAGGATACGCCGCCATCGGTTCCCCGTTTTCGTACGAAACTCAAACCGAAGGCATCAAAGACTTGTTCCCGGTTCTCGTGTTCAAAGAGAGCAGTTCGAACGTCCCCGACGACGCGAACGAAGACGCCGCCGTCGAGCTGGATAATACTTATAATAAAAAGAAGAAGAAGTAAAATCTTCAACAACAACACCAAAACGTGATGATTACCGCCACTCGTCGTTTCGTTGTTATTAGTATTCTTCTTTTAGACTTATGATTTGAGAGAGAGAGAGAGAGAGAGAGAGAGAGAGAGTTCAGCGTTGAACTACTACCTTTGTGTAATAAATATTTTAAGAACAGGAGTCCGCCACACAAAACTCAATCCTCAAAATCAACATCTCAAAAGTCATCTCTTTTGTCGCTGCTCGCGCACCACCAAAATGTCCACCACCATCTTCTCCCGATTTCTGACTCAAAAAAACGGTCTCGCCAACGTCGTCATGGCGTTTTGCTGCGTCTCGCTCAGCGGTCAGCTCTTACAACGGAGAGAGGAGTTTAACGCTTTGAAGGAAGAATTGGAAAAACTGAAGAAAAGGGAAGAGGAAAATAACAACAGAAAGATGAAGAAGAAGAAGAAGCGGAGGATGGTGGGGTGGTTTTAGAATGCAGCAAAACTAGTATTACTCTCTAAACGCGCGTGATGATGCGTGATAGGGTCTTGTGTTATTATTATTTGTGTACGAGTTCAAAAGTCATTGAATCTGTGTGTGTGTGTGTGTATGAAATTCTCTCATCGCTTTTACTCGTATTCATCATATCGTGTAAATAATGTAATTAAATAAACTCTTAATCCTCCTCTCTTTCGTGGTCAAATCTCTGGACCACTTAATTGCGCGTTGTTGTTGTTTATAATTAGTTGTCATCACCGTCGACGTCAAACCCGGTGGCTTTCTTGACGATTCTCGTCGTTTCTTCCTTCAAATCTTCGAGGTCTTCTCGCAACGTGAAATCGCTTTCGTCGTCGGCGTATCTGCCCAAGGCGTAGATCAAAACGCCGGCGCCGGCGAGTTCGAGCAATCTTGGGAAGGATAATGCAAGCACGGAGGCGTGCGCGACTCTGTTGGTGACGAAGGATGCGCCGAGGATAGCCGCGGTCGGGCCGAGTTCTTCAACCGGCGACTCGATGTTTTGGACGGTTTCCGGCAAATCTTCGACGGCTTCTTTGAGCTCGTCGGCAACTTCCTCGACGTCGGTTTCGGCGGCAGCTTTGACGATTTTAGAACCAACTTTCACGGCCGGGGAGACCAAATCGACGACGTCTTTCAAGTTCTTCGGTGAATCCTCCGGAACAGAGGAGAGGAGCTCGTCGAAGTCTTCCGCGAGGTCACCGTCTTTGGCTAACAAGTATTTCGTGGCCAACAACGTGAACGCAATCGTACCGACAGTTTCTAAACCGGCTGGGAGGAGGATGTTCGCGACTGGCAAGTGCGCGAAGGCATCGGCGGCGACGGCTAAGCCGACCGCACCAACCTTTTGCGTCGGGTTTTCGATGGAGTCAATCTTGTCAAAGACGGCATCGGCGGCGGCTTCGGTATCGCCGGCGGCCAAAGATTCCTTGACTTTCGGGACGAAGAGGACGGTGGCGATGGTGGTGGCCAACGCGATGGTGGTGATGTCGCCGATGACCGCTTTAAACGGAGTCACAGTTTTCGCCTTCGCTTCTCGTTGGGCACGTTTCCTGGCAGCTTCTTGCGCAGATTTCTTTTGCATTTTCGCTCGTTCGGCTTGCTTCTTCTCTCTCGCTTTCTTTGCGTCTTCCGGAGTAGCCACTTTCGCGCCAGCAGGAGTGGTAGTGGTGGCTTTTTGCGCCGGCGAGGCGGCCGGTTTGGCGTCGGCTGGCTTTTTCGTGGCAGACTTTTGCTCAAAGTTCACGACGACATCGACAGGCTTCTTCGCGACGACCTCCTTGGCGGCCGGAGTGGCTTTCTTTGTCGTCGTCTCCGCGGCTTCGCGTTTCTCTTTCGGCGTTTGCGTCGTCTTGCTCTCGACCGGTTTCGGCGCTTCAACCACCTTCTTGGCTGCCACTACCGGCGCTGGAGCAGCCTTCTTCGACGCGGCGGCTTGTTCGACCTCAGCTTCCTTGGCGGCTTTTTGAGCCGCCGCCGCCTTCTTCGAGGCTTCAAGCTTCATTCTCGCCGCTTCTTGGCGCGCTTTGGTTTCGGCTTCTCTCGCAGCTTGGGCGGATTTCTTAGCTGCCAAAGCGTCCGCTTGCGCTTTCTTCTGTGCTTCGGCTTGGGCTTTTCTCGTCGCTTCTTCTTTAATTCTCTTGGCCGCGGCCGCTTTCGCCTCCGCAGCCTTCTTCGCTTCCGCTTTGGCTTTCTTCGCCGCTAAAGCTTTCGCTTCCGCGGCTTTCTTCGCTTCCGCTTGGACTTTCTTGGCAGCTGGCGCCGGCGCCGGCTTCGGGGCTTCGACCACAGTCTCGACCGCCTTGACCACCGGAGCGGCAACTTCTTGCTTCACCGCTTGGACGACCACCGGAGCGGCAGCTTTCACCGGCGCGGTAGCTTTTTGAGATCGCGCCGCCTTCTTCGCATCCGCAGCTTTCTTGGCTTGTTCCGCCTTGGCCTTAGCAGCTTCGATTTGTTGCTTTTTGGCCGCGTCCGCCTTCGCCTTGGCGGCTTCTTTCTGCGCCTTGGCTTGTTCCGCCTTACGAGCCGCGTCCTTCTTGGCCGCTTCTGCCTTTCTTTGCGTTTGCGCTTTCTTCGCCGCTTGCGCTTCGGCTTGGCGTTTCTTGTTCAATTGGTCGATTTCTTGCTGCTTTTGCTTCTTGATTAATGCTTCTTGCTGTTTCTTCGCGCGCGCGAGTTGATCAGCCTTGGCTTTCGCTTCCGCCTGTGCCTTCTTCGCTTCCGCCTCTTTGTTCACCACCGGAGCGGCAACTTGTTGTTGTTCTGGTTTCGCTGCTGATTGTTTTTGCTCGGCTTGCGCCGCAACCACCGGCTTTGGCGCTTCCGCGGCTTTCTTCGCGGCGGCTTGTGCGCGCGCTTGCTCGGCTTTCTTGGCCTCTAACGCTCTCGCGTTAGCTTCCTTTTCAGCCTTCGCCTTTGCGGCTTGTTGCGCTTGCGCTCTCGCTTGCTCGGCTTTCTTGGCCTCTAACGCTCTCGCGTTAGCTTCCTTTTCAGCCTTCGCCTTTGCGGCTTGTTGCGCTTGCGCTCTCGCTTGCTCGGCTTTCTTGGCCTCTAACGCTCTCGCGTTAGCTTCCTTTTCAGCCTTCGCCTTTGCGGCTTGTTGCGCTTGCGCTCTCGCTTGTTCGGCTTTCTTGGCCTCTAACGCTCTCGCGTTAGCTTCCTTTTCAGCTTGCAATTTCGCCGCTTGTTGCTGCGCAGCCGCCTGGGCTTGTTGCGCTTTCTTGGCCTCGGCGGCTCTCTTTGCTTCCGCCGCCTTGACGTTCGCGTCGGCAATCTCCTTCGCTTCCGCCTTGGCTTTTGCCGCTTGTTGCGCCGACTCTCTGGCTTTAGTTTCCGCAGCCTTGTCCACCATTTGAATTTGCTTTTGCACGACTTGCTTGTTCTTCGCGACCGTACTTAATCGCTCTCTTTCAGCCTTGGCGGCGGCGGCGGCTTGCTCCTTTTTCTTCGCCTCGGCCGCCTTGATGTTCGCTTCGGCGAGTCTCTTCGCCTCGGCCGCTGCCTTTGCGGTGTCCTTGTTCTTCGCCTCGAGGGCTTTCTTCGCCGCCTCGGATTGCTTCACCGCGTCGGATATGACCTTATCTGACGCGCGGAGCGATTCCGCCTTTCTCGCCGCAGCTTCCCTGGCGTTGGCATCTGCTTTCCTCTTCATCGCCGCATCTCTTTGCTGCTTCTCCGAGTTTTGCGCTCTTTCCACCGCCGCTTCTCTTTGTTTCTTCAAGTCCGCGTTCGCTTTGGCTCTGTATTCGGCATCTCTCCTCGTCTCTTCCGCTTTAGCCTTGATGGCCGCTTCTCTCTTCGCCGCGTCCGCCTTGGCTTGTTGCGCTCTCTTCTCAACCTCAATTTTAGCGTCCTTATCGTTTTGCAACTGCGACGCCTTGGAAGCTTGCGCCAAAGAACTTTCCGTTCGAGCTTTTTCCGCCGCCTTTCTCTGCGCTTCCGCCGCTCTTCTTTGCGCTTCAGCTTGCGCGTCCTTCGCCTTTGGCGTCGTCGTCGTCGTCTTCGAACCCGCCGCGGTCTTCGCCGGGGTCGTCTTCGAAACCACCGCCGTGGACTTCTTCGCCGTCGACACCACCGCAGACTTCGTCTCCGCTTTATACACTTTCTTCGCCATTTCCATTTGTTTCCTCGCTTTCGCTTTTTCCAACTGCGCTTTCTTCGCCGCGAAGTCCGAGGCTTTCTCAGCTGAAGAAGCTGGGACCGTCATCGTACCTGCGCCGGCGGAAACTTGCGCGATTTCCGAAGAGGTGGTCGTGCTCATCTGTGTTTTGGTAATAAAAAGAACGACAAAAGAGTTTAGAAAGGAGACAGAAAGAAGGGAGTTTGCGTCAGTTTAGAGATTACAGATGAAATCAAATCCATCATCATATCCAAAACGGAGAGAAAACGATCCGATCTTTCTTTTTGATGTTTAAGAAAGAGAAATATACATCTGTTGTGAGAAAGATAATCGTACCAATTGAACTTGCGAAGACGACGCAACGGCGGCTTGTCCCGCCGAGCTCAAGGAAATCGCGGCTGCCACGACTGCGGAGACCGCTTTCCCGGCTAAAGATGATGATGATGATGATGATGATTGTTCCTCCTCCGTAGTATTCTTCTCGTCATCTTGGGAGAAAAATCCCGCTCTCACGCAACTCTTCTTACTCTTTTTTGTAGGGCTTTTTCGTCGGCTGCCCGCGACAAACTTCGTCGACACGCCTCCTTTGCTCGAGAACAACAACGCATTCGGCGCCGCCATTGTTGGTATATGTATGTGTAAAAGAACTACTCCTCTCTCTCTCTCTGCAAAGTGTACTACTAATGAAGGTTTTGGAGAGAATTTGCACGTAAAAGAGAGATAAAAGAGAATCTCGTCGTTCCTTAAACCCTAATAAATGGCTTTTGATTGTTTAGGGTTTTAAAAGAGCAAGAGAAAATATCCTCTCCCGCCACGTGTGTAATCGCTTCAAACAAATACTCCAATTTCTCTGCAGAATTTATACACGTAATAACGTCGTAAGAAGAGAGAAGAGATATAATAATGACAGAGAGAGAAGGAAAAGAGGACGATCGGGGAGGCACCGCGGAGGTATAGTCATTTTTATTCGTTATTATTAGTATCATTGCGCGGGTTTTAACTCTTCTGTTGTTTCCCAAACGCACTAATAATTGTTTGCCCTCGTCGTTGTTTTCTTTGCATTATAATAAAGTTTGAACGACTCACGCGTGTACATAAAACTTCTCTACAGATATACCTCCCAAACTACAGAATAGGAAAAACGCTCGGGATAGGCTCGTTCGGGAAAGTGAAAGTCGCCGAGCACGTTCTGACCGGGCACAAAGTGGCCATTAAAATCTTAAACCGGAAAAAAATCAAAGCCATTCACATGGAGGAAAAAGTACGAAGAGAGATTAAAATATTACGTCTTTTCATGCACCCACACATTATTCGCTTGTACGAAGTTTTAGAAACCCCGCACGATATATTTGTCGTCATGGAATACGTGAAGAGCGGGGAGTTGTTCGATTACATCGTGGAGAAAGGGAGGTTAGGGGAGAACGAAGCGCGGCATTTTTTTCAGCAAATCGTGAGCGGCGTGGAGTATTGTCACAGGAACATGGTCGTACACAGAGACTTAAAACCGGAAAATTTACTGCTGGACTCGAAGAATAACGTGAAGATTGCGGATTTTGGTTTATCGAACGTGATGAGGGATGGGCACTTTTTGAAGACGTCGTGCGGGTCGCCCAACTACGCCGCGCCGGAGGTTATTTCCGGGAAGTTGTATTCCGGGCCAGAGGTGGACGTGTGGTCGTGCGGGGTCATCATGTACGCGTTGTTGTGTGGGTCGTTGCCGTTTGATGACGAATCGATTCCAAATTTGTTTAAGAAAATAAAGGGGGGGATATATACGTTGCCGAGTTACGTCAGTCCCGGAGCGAGAGACTTGATCAGTCGGATGTTATTAGTCGACCCGTTGAAACGAATTACGATGGCAGAAATTAGGAACCATCCGTGGTGCACGTGTCATTTGCCGAGATACTTAGCGGTTCCGCCACCGGATACGTTGTCACAGGCGACGAATATCGATATCGAGACGTTGGAAGCGACGGTGGCGTTGGGTTTTACCAGAGAGCAAGTGAAGGACGCGTTGAGACATCAAGTGAGAAATAAAGCGAGCGTGACGTACTTTTTGTTGTTGGATAACAGACGTAACTTGTACGGAGGCTATCTAGGCGCAGAGTTTGAGCAAGGAGAGTTGGAAACAGATTCGAGAAACGCGCAAATGTTGGGACAACAAGGCGGGATCGGGTCGCCGACGGGCGCGAGCCCGATGGGCCATCGAAGACCGTCGCAAATTCAATCGAATCTGATGCAACAGAGGTTAGTCACGAGCGAACAGCGGTGGATGTTGGGTAAAAGTACGACGATGGCAGCTCCGGACGTCATGAATGAAATCTTTAGAGTTTTAACGGCGTTGAAAGTGAACTGGAAGAAAATTGGACCGTATAATTTAAAGTGTCGGTTCTTGTTGAAAACGCTCGAGAAATACACAACGACGAATAATAACGGGAGAACCTCGGAAGTCGGATCTCCGCAACGAATGGGAGATAACGACGATTTAGACACCGCGATGGAAGAAGACGCAACGACGACGAATACTAATAACACGAATACTAATAACGAACCGACGACGCCGGACCAGAGCGATTTTAACGAAGGTCAAGACGTCGGACCGGTGATGAAGTTTGAGTTGCAAGTGTATAAAATGAAGGACGATCGGTTTATGATTGATTTCCAACGAATAGAAGGTGGAGTGGTGACTTCTTTAGACGTGGTTTCGTTGCTCATGAAGCGATTACAACTCCGATGATAATAATAAAGCGATAATACAGATCGTTAAAAGCGCCCGTTCGTGTGCACGTGTGATCGCGCGGATTTTTTTGTTAAATTTTCTCGTTCTTTCGACTACTGGTATGAGCAAAAAAATAAGTCTTCATAATTCTTCTCTCATTCAAAGAACAACACGCGCGATACGTGCGATAAAATGACGTCGTCGTTGAAACCGACGTTGAACCTTTCTCGTCCGCAGCTCAAAAAAGAGGACAACGACTTGGACGAGAACGCTTTATTATTGCGACGACGGCGGGAGGAAGAAGAAGAAGACGAGGACAAAGATCGATCTGCGCCGGGGACGAAGAACGACGACGGGGAAACGACGACGAAGACTTTGAACGAGAATAACAATAATACTACGAATAACAACATCCTCCCGAACGAGAGAGCGCAGATTTTGAAAACGTTCGAAGCGCCGACGGAAGCGATGACGCTTTCGGAGTTTAAAAACTGTTTGATGAAGAAACGCGTGGGGGAATTGCGCGAGCTTTTGGACGAGGAGGAGGAGGAGGAGGACGAGGACGGATCCGAGAAGAAGAAGAAGAAGAACAGCAACAACAAGAAGAAGAAAAACGAGGAGGAGGAGAAGGTGCAGAAATTGGCGAGAAAACAAAAGCGGAGAAAGCTCGAGATTGAACAATACGCGCTCGCGCAAACGCTCGCCGGCGCCAAGTCCCGGTTCGAAGCCGAACGCGTCGCCGCGAAACACACCGAAGCGATGCAAAGAGTCCGCGCGGTGAAGCAAGAGGCGAACGCGGCCATCGAAAAAGTGAATAAACTCACCGAGGAGTTGCGAAAAAAAGAAGAGGAAGCGCGGAAAACGCACAAAGAGGAGAGAGAGAGACGAGCGCAGTCGAGGAAGACGGACGCTTCGAAACGAGAGGAGAGGAAGAACGTCGTCGAGGCGGAGCTGAGAAGACGCGA
>Ga0257106_1000165_pt1 | contig 41212 bp, 24 predicted proteins | sample LP_taG_3_FD_190177 | JGI IMG/M metagenome (GOLD analysis project Ga0257106, IMG submission 190177) | Marine microbial communities from Northeast Subartic Pacific Ocean, Canada - LP_J_2011_P26_10m | ecosystem: Environmental > Aquatic > Marine > Oceanic | place: Canada: Northeast Subartic Pacific...
AGAAGGAGGAGGAGGAGGAGGAGGAGGAGGAGGAAGAGGAGGAGGAGGACGTCGAAGAGCGACGTTGCGACAGCAAAATAAAAGTACCACAGACTTGTTACAGCGGTGACGACATCCCCCGCACCCGTCGAGGCGACAGAAAACAACACCAATCCCAAACGCGAATCGACGATCCAACTGCGTGGTATTACGAAGCGCAGTGGTCCAAATACGAAGCCAGACGCGTAGGATCGGGCGGCGCGGGAAACGACGATCCGGACAATCTCTTTCTTTCTGGAAAAGTAGAAACGTCCGGGTTCGAGAGAGAAGCCATATTAGAATCTCGCAACTTGGAAATTTTAGAGATGATGTCGTTCGATCCAGAACCGATTCCACACGACGGGAGCGGAAATACCGAGGCGACGACGAGCACCCAACAAGAAGAGATGAAAGCGCTAAGAAGTGAAAGTGAGGAAGAAAAACCAGCGAACCCGGGAGTGTTGGGAGGAAAAAGCGACAAGAACGTTGAGAACGCCGAGACAGAAGCGACGGATGGAGATGATGTGACTTCGTCGTCCGAAGACGCTGCTGCCACGCTCGCGGCGACTTCGGTCTCGAAAGACCGCGAAGAGTATTTCAACTCGCTCAATACGAAAAAGAAATACGCCGAAGCAACTCGAAAGCTCGCGGACGAAAAACTCGCGCTCGCCTTGTCCAATTCTTGGAAACGGCAAGAGGAGATAAAGGTCGTCAACAGGAATAAGTTATTGCGAGAAGCTTTAGATCTGTACCGATTAGCCGCCGCCGCTGGAAGCGACAAAGCGCGCAGAGCTGCGGCCACGTTGCTTTCGCACGAGTACGTCTACCGCGCCGGCGGTGGATTCGTATACAAAGGCCAGAATCCAATCGATACTAACAAGCTTAACGAAGTCACCTCTCGGGAGGAAAGCTCGTCTCGAGCGGCGTATCACAGATTACGAGGCGCGTATTTAGGTGACCCCGCGATGCGTCTATCTGTTGCTGTGGACGCCATGCGACGGAAAACATGGGGTCAGAAATCATGTTTATTCGCTTCGCAATACCTGTTCCTCGCCGCCACGAAAGCGTACGAAGATTACAACAAACCATCCGGGCAAGTACGCATTGAAAAACAGCGATTGCACGATCGTTTGAAAGTAAATTTCGACCCACACGCCGCCGACGACGTAGTCGTCGCAGTGGACAGCGATATCAGGGCAGCCAACACGGCTGGTGTCGATCGACCGGACGAAAGGGCGTTATGGCTGATGAACAACGCGCAAGGCGGCGACGCGAACGCGATGGTACATTTGGCCAACGCGCATTATTGGGGGCATCGAGGTTTAGTGAGAAACTACGAAGCGGCGGCAAACATGTACCAGCAAGCGCACAACGCCGGAAACGTTCAAGGTACAGTTGGTCTTGCGAAATTAATGTTGAAAGGGGAAGGCGTTGGTAAAAATTTAACCCAAGCGATGGAGCTGTACGAGGAGGCTGCGGAAAAAGGTATCGCGGATGCGTACAACGGATTAGGATTTGCCGCATTTTACGGCTCAGAGGGTGAATTTGAAGCAAATAAAACGCTCGCTTTAACGTACTTTCGAAAAGCAGCCGCACTTGGCTCACCCGATGGCATGGTTAACGCCGGGTTAATGTTTCGAGGCGGTATTGGCGTCGAAGGCAACAAACCAAACACGTCGCTCGCGTATACATACTTCCGTCGATGCGCAGACATGTTCCCTGAACACATCTCGTGTCAATACAATGCCGGGTCCCTGGAATTGAGCGATGTCACTAATCACAATCACCGTTTGGATGCCGAGGCAGGTCAAAGCGACTCTCGATGCATGATGGCTGCCCGAAGATTGCGAAAAGTTGCCGAAACGAGTGCTTTTAATCAAATCGCGGAATCCGCTTTGAAAAGTTTTCAAGCGGGGAATTTTAGCGAGGCGCGATTCAAGTACGACGTCGCCAGCGATTACGGCGTCTCGTCTTCCACGCATAATTCTGTTTGGTTGTATGAAAGAGCGTTCCAGAAATCGAATAAAGAGAGCAAGTCGAACGCACTCGCCAATAAAATGCTCTTTGGTGGCGAAAGGAGAAGTCCTCGCGTCCCTCCGTTTGTGGCAAACTATCTGAAACAAGCGTCCAAGAACAAAATAATGCGTGCAACGGGTGGGTTCATAGGCAGTCACGAACGTCTGCGGAGAGAATTCATCGCGGCGGCGAGGAAGCTAGCGCACGATCCATCGGCGACGACGAACGAACGAACGTGGGCGCACTTGAAATTAGGCGACGCGTTGTACGAGTACTCCGCGGGGGAGCATCGAGATTTGGCGAAATTGGCGTACGATGAAGCCATCAATACGTGGAAAAGAGCGATGCAATATAGAAAGAAGAGGCGATTTATAAACGGAGACGGTGACGTGGAAGAGGAAGCTCCTTCACAAACGAGAACTCCGAGGAGAATGTCAAAGCGTCAGTCGCGTTTGAGGCAAAAGAGCAGCGCTTTGATGAAACGTTTTTATAACGCGTTCCTTACGCAACAAGAGCAAGGGCATCAACCAGAAGAAGAACAACATCAGAACGGTATCGAAGACGAAGCGAAACTCGAAACGTACGAAAAAAAGGAACGCGAATGGACGCGCGAAGAGCGCGAACGGAAAGAACTCGAACGCGGTCGCCCGGATCGCGGACACGACGACGAAGACGAACTCGACCAAGAGGCTTTGCATGCCGGGGCGCTCGTCGCCAACGCTTTATACAATTCCGCGTGGCTCGTGTTCGAAGAGAGCATCTCGAGCGGCGATGGAAAAAAAGTGGACGAATCGCTCTCCTTAGTATCGGAAATGCTTTTCGATGCCATCGAGATTGGCGGTTGGCGAGCGTTCATAGGAGCTACGCCGCCTTTAGTCGCCGTCGAAGCCGCGAAAATCTACCGAGCGACCAAAAAAATCATTCAGCACGTATAGATAGTAATAGTAAATGTAACATATATATGGGTAGATTAGCATTAAGGCAATAATGTATGCTCAAATCAATACTGTCCGGGAACGTTGTTATCGAACTCGCCCGTGAACAACTCGTCGCCGGTTTTCAAATCTCTCCCAAACGGATCCCACGTCTTCTCCTTAATCAACGCGTTCCTAATGCTTTGCGTGTACCTCTGATCCTCAAACCCTTCTCTCCCATCACGCCTCAACGAATCCCTAATCGGTTGCATTTTCTCTTGCTCCCTTCTCATCTGCTTCCCATCGATCGTCAACCCGGCTTCCAAATCGGCGCTAAACGCGTCGTTCACGTCGGGCATCAAATACGCCACGCAGTCCTGTTTCCCTTGTAACTCCGCGTGCGCTTTCTTCTGCTTCTCCTTCAGCGCGCCCCATCTACCTTTATCGTCCATGCTTACTTTCGGTAACCGCGCGTCCGCTTCTTGCCGTTTAAAATACGCTTCTCTCAACATGTGCAGCGCTAAATCTCGCGAGCACTGATTCTTTTGGTCATTCACCCCCGCGAAGCGGTTCCCAATCAAATCGCTCGTGTACACTTTCGTTATCCCGTCGCTAAACTTGCTCACGCCTCTGGACTCCATCACAGGAGAAGAAGGGGTAAACGCGATCGCCCCGATCGACAACACCACAATCGTGTACAACGCCAAGAGAGCGACGTTTCGAATCGTTTGAGAGTTGTTCGAATACGCGTCGAATATCAGATTATGCAAATCAGTCCCATTCCCGGAATTGTTCTCGATGCGTTCTTCCTCTTCCTCTCGGAGAGATGACGCAGGTTTGCGCCCTTGGTACGCTTCCGCTATCGCCATGATGATTTTGAGCAAAGTGCGTCGTTTAGTAGAACCCTTAGTCTTCTTCTTCTTCTTCTTCTTCTTCTTCTTCTTTGTGCGTGTGTATGTGTGCGTGCAATAGAGGACGTTCGTGAAAAAAGTGCGTGAGGTTCAAAACACGACGGAGACGAAAGAACAAAATTTTTCTCTTTTCTGCTCTTTCTCTCCTTTTGAATTACTTTTCACGCATCATAATAAGAACACTCTTTTCTGCGTCACAAAGAGCAGTCTCTTCTCTCTCTCTCTCTCTCTCTCTCTCTTGAATACCCACATTTACTCCACGACACACAAACCTGCGGCTTTTCTTCGTGTGTTTGAGAGAGAGAGAGAGAGAGACTTTGCGTGGTGTTCGATATATACACACACATAATAAGAGCAAAAAACAAATCTCGAATCAAAAATGCACAAAATCGACCGAGAAGAAGAACCTCCTCGGCAACCTTTTGCAGCGGCGAGGATGCAAGCGGCAAAACGCGAAGACATAAGTGGCAGTGCATTCGTCCCGACTTTAAACGGCGGGTCGTTCGCGTCCACGCGCGTCCCGGTCGTGCCGTCGTTAAACGCGCGAGCGATTGGAGATTTGGTGAAAAACTGGAATCTGAACGCCCTCGCTCCGAGCGGCGTCAACGCTGGATCCGCGACGGCGATGAACAACGCGAAGAGACAAAAAAGCAATGGTGGCGGCGCGACGCAACAACAACAACGAGGGATGCACGCGATGGTGAAAGTTATCGACGGTGAGTCGATGTTGGTGAACAGGTGTTTGAACGAACGCGGGCACGTGAAAACGTCGAACGAGGTGAACGTGGCGTTGATTTTGAAAGAGTTGCCGGCGCACGTGCAAGCGCTTTTGATGGCGAACGACGAGGAGGAGGCGAAGGAATGGCAACGGAGGACGATGTCGATTGTGAGCGACTTGGAGAGGGAGGAGGAAGAGGAGAACGCGTTCGGTTTTGGAGAATATTTGATGAATAGTTTGGACGTTTTGAAGAGAGTCGTTTCGCTTCGGTCGTTGAGGAGCGTGAAGCATTATTTCGAGAAGATCGGGTACGATCCGACGCCGGCGGTTTTGAACGCGGTTTTGTGCGTGTTGAGGAGAATATCGATGATGGATACCAAGTTTTTTTCAGAGAATAACGACAACGACAACGACTCTAGTAATAATAGTCTCGAGTTGAAGTGTGGGATTATGAAGACGTGCGTTGGCATCGTGACCGGAATGTGGGAACAGGATTTGGTCAAATGCGCGGCGGAGTTGGCCACGTATCCGGTTCCAACGACGATAGCGCAAAAAGAAAACAACAGAAATGGAAAAGAAACTTTTCACGAGGAAAATATGCTGATGGCGTTTTACGACGCGGCGTACGCGATGACGAGAGAAGTGTACGCGACCATCGACGACGAGAAGCGGAACGTCAGCGAGACTGAGGAGTTTCGCGCATTTTTAGATACGTTTGCATCGTTTGCGTTTAGCACGGAGATTGTGGAGTACGCGCATCACTCTGGTGGGAAATTGGAAACGATGAGAATGGTTCGATTGGCGTTAGCGTTGCTACAGTACGCGTCGAAGGAAAATAGCAACCTTGGCGACACCGAACTTTGGACGAGATTGTGGTACACCGCCAAAGGCGCGCAGTGTTTGAGAACAATTTGTACCGCAGATGTAGATAACGAAAGCGGAGAGACTTTGTACGACAAGTATTTGCACGATGCGGCGTTAGAAACATCAAACGATTTCGAGAAAGTAGCCAATATAGTCGCTCGCGATTGCTTAAAACTCGCCACGGAGTGCGCGGCGTTAGCGTTTGCGCAAGCGTTGGACGCGGTGTATCCGAAATACAACGCGCCTGCATTTTTTGGAAGCTTCGGTATGAATGGGAACGGCGACTCGAAGAGATGGCGAGTGTTTGCGACTTTAGCGAGGTGTTGCGAAGTGCTTTGCGAAGACTCCGAGGTTAGAGATGCGGTTATATCCGCGCTCATCGTTCCGTTGGCAAAGTTTATGTCGAACGTCGTTCGCGGACGAAGCGGCGACGGGAGCAAGAAGATATTCCCGAAACCAGCGGGTACGTTCTTCGTCATATTCGAGGAGGTGCGCATTCGAGGAGGCACGCAAAAAGCGACCGAGACGGTAAAGCTGGCGTGGATGTTCATCTACGGAACGATCGCATCCGCGCAAGCCGCACCTTTCATGAAATCCAAATCCTTCGGCAAAGAGTTCGCTCTCCTGCTGAAAGACGCCTCCTCCGAAAATCCCGACATTCACGGCGGCGCACACACCGCCGAACACGTGCGCGATTTGCTGAGCGAGTTGCACGATAACGTAAAATCTTTAGTCGGCGCTGAAAACTCCAAGTTATTCGAAACCTTCTTGGCGGAGTTGTAGTAAAAATATTGCGAGCGTGTTTGATATCATCGCTACTCGTATGCGCGCTTGCGTCTCATCTCAAATCGACTATCGGTCTATTCTTCAATCTCCCAAAGGTATCTCTCTTAAAGTTCGGTCCGAACAAATACGCGTACACGCACCCTCCCACTAGACCGCCGAAATGTGCCCAGTTATCGACTCTCGCGCTCGTTGCGCCATACACGGCGTTAATCATTAAGCTCGTCCCTAAAGCGTTCAACTGTTCCTCCGCGCCGCTCCCTAACACGTCTTTGTGTCTGTACAAATACACGGCGAACGCTCCGGCTAAGCCAAAAATCGCCCCGCTCGCACCGACTGCTGGATATTTGCTCATCTTGTAGCTCATGATATTCCCGCTCATTGCGCTCAGAGTGAACGTTGCGTACACGTGCGTTTTGCCGAATATCCGTTCTATTGTGCTTCCGATGGCGTTTAAGCTGTACATATTGACGAAGAGATGTAACAACCCGCCGTGTAAAAACGCAGAGGTGATGAGTCTGTAATACTGCCCGTTCGAGACGTTTTCGTTGACTTTCGCGAACGCCGCGGTTGCTTTTTGACGAGTTAAGAGTTGCAACGAGTATCCCGCGAGTAACGAGAGCAAGAGTGTGTCCGTGGCTCGTCGTTTCGGGTCGTTCGTGAACGGTTCGTTGTTGGTGTTGTTTCCGTTGTTGTTTCCAATTCCAACGGAGTTGTTCCTCTCGCTCCGAATGGTATTCCGACTTCTTTCTCCTTTTCCTCCTCTTTCTCCTTTTCTTCTGCTATGAGATGACGATAAACCAATGGAGAGAAACGTCGTCGTCGCTCGCAAGGTAAACACCCCCAAATTCGGAAATCGCTTTGTAGTCGTCGTCGTCGTCGTCGACACGAAAGGCCGCATGTTGTGCAACTTAACTGTGCGGGCGAATTGATAAAAAAGATATTCTCTGATTGAATCTCCATTTGTTGTATAAGCTTTACTCGCGGAACGTAATAGTACAAAATGTTTACGACGAGGACAGTTCCATCATCCTCTCTTTGTTGCTCATCTTCTTCATCGCATCGTCGTTTTCTTCGACGCAAGATGATGATGATGCGCGAGCGACCTCTTGTTGTCCTTAAAGCGTCGAATGATGAAGACGCATCGTCGTCGTCATCAATAAAAACGACTTCAAATCCAGCATTGAAAGCGGCGTGGTTAGCATCGGAACAGTTTGGAAAAGCGATCGGTAATGGTAAGAATAACTCTTCCGCGACTACTATTGAGAAGCAGGAAGAGAATGTGATGACGACGAGAGCGGAGACGATCGATTTGTTGGAGAAAGATTACGAGAAAAATTACTTCATAGGAGGCGAAAGCGAGATGAAAGCGTACTCGAGTTCGTGCGTTTTCGCGGACCCGTTCGTCTCGTTCACCGGGTTAGATCGATTTAAACAAAACGTTGGGAACTTAGGGACGTCTTTACGAGACGTGGAGTGTAAGGTGTTGAAAACGGTGGATAACGGGGTTGGAGGTGTTATTTTCTATTGGAAGTTTTCGGCGGTGGTTGACGCTTTACCCTGGCGACCGAAGTTAGCCGCGAGCGGGAACACGACGCACGTTTTAGATGATGCAAATAAAGTGGTGAAACACATCGAAGCGTGGGACGTGGACCCGTGGGTGGTTTTGAAGAAACTCTTAGTGCCGGCGTCGAAGTTACCGGAGAATAAGTGGGAGCTCGGGATGCTGGCGGTATCGCAGCGAGATGGCTTTGGCGCGTTGCAAGCTATTTCGGAACCCGGGGTGAAACTGTTTGCGGCATTATTCGTCTTAGAAAAGGTACCCGGGGTAAACTTAGGTGGGTTTGAGGCGTTCACGTCGTTCATGCTTGTGGCAACGGCGGTTACGGAATTTTGGGCGCTGCTCATTTCTTTCGGTGTCGTGAAGAAGTAATATATTTATGCGTTTGTTTTGCTCGCGTTCATTTTTAGTTGCTATCTATACATTACTTTAGTATGTTATTAAAAAGTGTTGTGTGTCTGTGCGAAAGGAAGTTATTTTTTTCGAAGCTTTTTGCGCGTACCGGCGCCAGTCGTTTCCGCTTTTCTCTTCTCCGCTTTCTTCGGTTTCGCTTTTTCTTTTTCCGCTTTTCCGCCTTTCTCTTCAGTATCTCTAAATCCAATATTTAAACCGCCCGTTTTCTGCCCGGGTGGTTTTCTATCCGCAATGGTTTGCTGCTTCATGCTCGCACCCGCCGCTGGAAATCCATCCATGTTACTAAAACCTCCTCTATCTGCCGTCGTCGGCGTCTGCGGAACGTTCGCTCCGAGCGCCGGCCCCGAAGCCGTCGCCGGAGGTAGCTGAATCGCAACCGCTTTACCCGCCTGCACTAACTTCTCGTGCGCAGAGGCTATCTGCTTTCTCAAAGTCAAATACACGCCGCACTGCTTTCTCAAACGCAACCAACCAGCCACGGCAGCTTTGGTTCCATTTCTTGGTTCCGGACATCCCAATTCCTCCACCGATTGGTCCAACCGTTTGGCGTACCTCGGTCCTAAACCTGAATTCGGCGCATCTCTCCCTGCAATTTCCGCCGCTACTTCCACCGCCCTCTGCGATCTCGGGTACACTCCCGGCTGCACGTCGTCTCGACTCGTTTGCGTCGTCGTGCACGGCACGCCGTGGTGCGGCATGTCGCTTTCGAAATCCTTTCTGATCTCCTCAATCTTCGCCCGCTTCTCGTGCGCGGCAAACCTATTCGGTGCGAACACCGCTTGCTGTCGTTGCAACAACGCGTGCGTCTCAGCTCGTCTATCGGACTCAATCTTCTTCACCTGCGCCAATATATCCGCCTCCTCCTTGTGCGCCACGTTCGTCCTCGCCAACAACGTCTCCAACGCTTCTTTCCTCATTAACTCGTGTTGCGGATCAAACGGCGTCTTACAAATCAAATTCGCCTCCGCTTCTTCCTTATTCGACGCCCGCGCTCTCACCAGGGCTCTGCACACTTCATAATATCGAGTCTTCATATCCTCGATGCTTCTCTCGCACGGACTCGCCGTGCTCGACCATCGATCTTTAGCCACTATGAACCGTAAATCAAACCTTCGTAACATCTCAAACAAATATTCCGTCTCTTCTTTCGACCAAGGCTTGAACGCCAGTCGGTCGTCATTCATTAAACTCTCCTTGTTTTCTTGATTCTCGTCGTTTTCGTTCGTATCATTCTCGGAAGAAGGTTTCGCTTTCGTTTCCTTCGAATCTAAATTCGCGATCCATCTCTCGTACTCTCGCTCCGTAAACTCCGGCACTTCCACTTTCTTGTTATACTTTGCAAACGCGTAATCACCTCCGATATCCACGCCGTACCCGGTCGCTTCTAAACCAGTCCCTGGTAAAAGTTTCCCACCGGTACCCGCCGCACCATCTTTCCCCCCTGTCGCCGCCGCCGCGCCGATATTCTTCTTCACCCAGTGTTTCAACATCAACCCATCGGTCCGCGCAGAATTCCTAAACGGCTGCCACGACCACGAGACTTTCCTCGCGGAAACTTTCCTTTTCGTTTTCAATCCGGCATGCGTGGGGACTAGCGGTACCAGCGCGTCCACCATTCCTCCATTCGCTTTATCTTCTCCTCCTCCTTGCGAATGAAGACCTTGCATTCCGCCCTTAGAATGGCTCGATTGGTTTCCCCGAACGATTTGCCACACCTCTCGGCTCATGCCTTTCGGTTTGACCTCTTTCTTCGATTTCTTCGTACCACCACTCGAATTAGCGTTTGGGTTCTCCCGCGGGATCCCGAGCATGTCTTTGAAGTCCGACATTATTATTCTGATGTGTGTGTATGTGAGAAGAAGTGTGTGTTGATCTGCCGCATTTTGTTGATTTGCCCTAGAGAAAGAATTGGACATTTGAACGCATTTGAATTCCTCATATTTAAAAGGTAAAAGAACTCTTTGAAGCGATTAAGAGCAATGGAAGGCGCGATGACGTACCTGGAGAAATACGCGGACGGTGAGTGTTGGTGACTTTTATTACGTTTTTGTATTTAGGAGGAGGAGTGTGCACCACGTTTGCATCCTCTCTCTCTCTCTCTCTCTGCGAATTGGACATCAGTTCTCTCGATCCATTTCTCTCTCACTCACACACACACACACCCTCTCTCTCTACCGAAAACAGTCAATCAAGACGTCCCCGCGGAATTCCAGCGCATACTGAACACCATGGCCGATTTGGACCACCGAGTCTCGAAAACTCGAGACGCCATTCAAGAAAAAGTAAACGAGTGCTTAGAGCTCCCTGGGTTACACTCGCGAGGCCTCTCGAAAGATAACGAGACGAAAATTTTAAAACTGAGGAAAGATATCGACGAGTCGCACGAACACGTGGAAATGTTATCGAAAGAGAAGATGCGATTAGCGACGTTAGCGTTGGAGATTTTAGAGAAGAACGTGATGGTACAACTCGACGAGGACTTGGAGCGATATCGGGAGGAGTTGAAAGCGAACCAGGAATTCGGCGAGGAGGAAAAGTTTAAGAGTAGCAATAAAGCGATGGATATGGATATCGGGACGCCTACGAGAGGACCGAGCAGACAAGGTTCGAGAATGGGTGGTGGTGGGAACAATTCGAACGAAAATTTACCGGGATTAGGAAACGAACAACCGTCCGAAGCGGGAGGACAGAAGAAAAATTTACAGATTGGCGATTTGGTCGCCGCGAACATCGGCGAGTTGAACATTGGCCCAGGTGCGCACGAGTGGATCGTAGGAACCGTGTTTCGATACATTCCCGCGACGGACGAATACGACATCGTCGATGCCGACGACGACACGAACAAAAATAACCCGAACAACAAGAACATCGCCAGAGGAAATAAAAAAGGAGGCACGAAAAACATGAAGAAAACCGGAGGCAAAGAATCGAAAGAAACCACCTACCGGTTATCCGCGAAAGCGTGCGTCATCGCGCTCCCGAAAACCGCAAATCCGTCGCACGGCGCTACGAATTTCGACGACGGCGCGTACGTCTTAGCAATCTACCCTCAAACGACCACTTTTTATAAAGCCAAAGTCGTTCGCAGCGCGTCTCGCATACCGCCCAGCGGCGATTACGGCGAGTTTTTGTTAGAATTCGAGGACGACGGCGACGTGCCGAGAAGGGCGGTGCCGTTCAGGCACGTCGTCGAGTGCCCGAAGACCATGTAGCTGAAGTTATGTTTTTATTAATATCGCGTACGTAGTATTGTTTATTCATTCCCCGTGAGTACTAGTTCGTATTAATAGAGTGAGCTGCAAACAACGTTTCCCTCTCCTCCACTCCACCCTCTTTGCTCGAAACTAAAAAAGTACAAAAAAGAGGAGATCGTTTTCTTGCGCTCAAGTCCCAACGCGAAATTTGAACCAAGCAAAATAGTCAAACGTGGCCAACTCAGCAGTAATTCTTTTTCCTCTCGTTTCCTCTGCGTCAGAAAAAAACGCGCGGGAAACTCTCTTTTGATTTTGAGAGCACAACATACAGACACACACGTTACATAAAAAGTCTCAAAGCTCGCGCGAGAGATATTTCTTCGTCGTAAAGCGCGCGCAGAAGCGCGCGCAATTTGTCGCGCGTGCGGGAAAAAGGCCCGCGATTCGATTCGTCACTTCCCGAGAACGAGCGATTGGTTTAAACCGTTTGAACTCGATTTGAACGAACCGCCAAAACTTTAAGAAAAGAAAATGGCGGATCAAAGGTACGCGCGATCGTTTTTCACGCGAGCACGTCCTCTATTCGAGTCGAGGAAAAGTCAATGCGTTTGTTTCGACCGCTTTTAGGCGCGGATCTGCACTCTGCGCGCGCTCGTCGTCAATCTTAAATCTTCAAACGGGAGAGAAAAGAGTTCGTTAGGACGTCGACGACCGAGGCACCTTTTTTCTTCATTCCGACGGTTCGATTTTGACCTCGTTTTTTGCTTGAGAAAATTCTCTTAAACTACTCCTTTTTTGTACCAAAAAGCTGACTTGTTTTTCTTCACAGCAGAGACGATCATCTCGCGAATCCGATGGCGATGATGATGATGGCCAGACCGGACGCGAACAATACTACTACCGCCGCCGCCGGGACGAATAATGATATCAACTTGGTGAGACCGACGGCGTCGAATACGACGACGTACGCGAACGCGGCCCCGTACGGCGGTCAAATGCCGGGGCCGAATAACTACTTCGGAAACCCATTTTTTATATCGCAGATGTGGAATAACGCGGCAGCGATGATGAATATGAATGCGGCGGCGGCGGCGGCGGCGGGAACCGGGAACTTTCCGGCGATGATGGGAGCGATGCCGCAACAACTCCAAGGACAACCGCAGCCGACGACGGCGGCGGCGGCGACCGGTGCGGCAAAGAAGAATTCGAAGACGAGGCTTCGAGACATGACGAAACAAGCGAAGAGTCGTTCGGATAACTCCGAAGCGACGAGTCATAAAGAGTCTCCGCTTTCCGACGACGAGGTTGAACATCCTCAGAAGGAGAGACGGCGGCACAAACAGGAAGAAGAAGAAGTAGAAGAACAAGACGCGAAAGATCATCAACCGCAGCTGGCAAAACCAGTCGTGGACGATTCGTTACCAGAACCGTGCGCGAACAAGACGTGTGCATTTTGTAGGACGCAGAAAACGCCACTGTGGCGGAACGGTCCTTTTGGTCCGAAGACGTTGTGTAACGCGTGCGGCGTGAAGTTCAAACTCGGAAAGTTAGCCGGCGACGAGGATGGTCACGTGGTAAGTGTTATCGTACCGAGACAAAAGCGGCGGAAGAACGGGTCGGCTGGGACGGCGAGTCATGCCGCGGCCACGGCGGCGGCGCAAAACGCGGCTACTTCTTCGGAGGCAGTTGGCGCATCGAATACTGCGACTGCGATGACGAGCAGCAACAACGCCACCGCCTCCGCGACGGCTCGATTTGCGGCAGTCACGGCGGCAAACGCGGCGAGAGCTGGGTTTTCCAACGCACCGTTGAAAGTTCGTCACACCGTTCACACGAAAAAAAGCGTCGAGCCAAAAGTGAGAGGTATCGTCGGCGGATGGCGTCCGGAAATGGGTGGTCCGATGCGAGTGTCTTCTCCTTTCGTCGTGGCGGATTACGACGGCGCCGTTTTACTAATGGTCTTAGCCGGCGAAAACGACAAGAATACCACCGCAACGGCAGCTACTACTACTACTACCGTGAGCAATACGTAGTGATTCCGTTTGTCTGTGTTATTTGTGTACAATAAAAGTTAAATCAGAAGAAGAAAAGTTTTGGGAAGAGTGTACTTATAATTTGTTTATTAAAAAAAGTCGTCTTCTCGCTCGAAGAAGATGCGTGTAAGAGAAGAAGAAGCCACGAAGAAGTGTGTGTGTATAATATGTATATGAGCTTTCAAAAGCAGCATCAGACGAGAGACGACGAAACCCAAGAGCGATTGTGTTTTTAAATATATCAACCTTTTAATATTAGTGTTTGTAAAAAAGAGTGAAGTAACCGCGAGAAGTTGTGGTGCTTTCGTAAGATTTATATTATTATCATCCTACGTGTTGTCTCAATGCAAACCCATAAAGTGATCCATGGCGACGCTCAGCGCCGCCATGGTTCCGCACCCAATACACGCCGCCTTCGGTCCAGCCCTAGCGGCCATGGTCCCTCCGGTAAAACACCCCGCGTACGCGCTGTTGTAAATATCGTGCCTCGCTCTCGTCTGTTCGACGACGCACTCGCTCCCGGCGTACAGCGCGCCAAACGCCGCGAAGCCTTTCGCGTACGACCACGACTTCGACGCCGTGCTCCTCGCCGTTTGTTTCAAAGTCTCCGCGATTGACACTTTCTTCTGCGTCATCGTGTGATCCGGCGCTTCAAACGCCCCGAAAAATATCCCCATCGCGATTCCTAAAAACCCGCCCATAACTCCCGACAACGCCGTCTTCACCACGCAATTGTTCATCACGTCCCCTTGCATTTGCTCTTCCGCGGTTGGAATCTGTATCGGTGTGTACGTTTTCGCCGCTTTTTCTTTCTTTTTCTTCTCTATCTTCTCTTCCTCGATTCCCTCTTTCGGTTTTTTCAAAAGATAGTCCGCCGCGTCTTTCAGCCTTTCGATGTTGTTATTGTTCTCCTCCTCCCCGTCGTCCTTTCTCGTCGTCGTCGTTTCGATGGATAAATTGGACGATGATGTGCTCGCCTTATTCGCTTCTTCCATTCGCGCCGTTTTATAAAACGCGCTCGAAAATTCCCTTAAAAAGTAAAACTTCTTCTCTTCTTCTTTATCTGTTCCCATCGTGGTCTCTCTCTCTCTCTCTCTGTCTTACGCGCGCGTAAAGTGTGTGCGTGTGTGTGTCCTAAGAAAGACTGCTACATATAAAAAAGAACGACGAAAGAGGAAAAATCGAACGAAAAAAAACAAAAAAAAGTTGCCCAAAATTTTTTCTCAATCGGCAGCTCTTTTTTGTTTTTTCTCATCAATCGGCAGCTCTTTCATCTTTGGCGTCAAAAAAAAAGGAGAATCTTACTAACGTTGGAATCAAACGCAAACCACCGGAAGGAGCAAAGTAGAATCTTGAGAATGTACGGTGTATCATCAACCGTGAGATCGAGGAGAGCGTGCGTTTTGTATTATTGAATTCTATCGAGTTTTATTAACTCTTCCGTGATATCATCAACCTCTGTTTTAAAAGTTGTTTAATAAGAATTTGAACAAAAATAAGAGAGAGAGAGTGCGATTGTTTTGTAGGGGTGGTGGGTGTTACGCGCTCTCTCCCTCTGTCTCTCTCTCCTTCTCTCCTCAGACGAAAGATGACGTCGACGCAGAAAGAGGAGGAAGATGTGGGGGAGACTTTCGAAGACGACGGTATCGCGTCTTTAGAAGAGGTAAGCGCGTTTGTACACGTGTTTGCGTTTTGTTTTGGTTTCTCGGGAAACGGTCTTTTTTCCAATCGGTTTCTCTCTCTCTCTTTTTGTTTGTGTTGATGCCGTTTTGAAACGCGCTCCTCGAAAACGCGTGCGCTCGTCGCGAGACGACTGGCGACCCGGAGATGCTCGCATTCTCGTGCGCGTGCGTTTGTGCGTGTTTATCATATATTTATATACTCATCATCGGATTGTGTTTCTTTTTGCTTGTTGTCCGTTCTTGTCTGTAACAGAGAAGTCCGCGATATGGTACGAAACGAGATACCGCCGCCGAAGAGGAGGAAGAGGAGAGAGACGACGGAGATGTCGCGAACGACGACGTCGACAACACGACCGGTGCGAGTAAAAACTACAAAGAAAAGTACGCTCAAGCGAAGAAACGGAATCAAAAGTTAGAGAAAGAAGTCGAGCGATTGCTCGAACGAGAAGAAACCGCCAAGCGGAGGTTCGACGAGCACGTCTCGAAGACGTCCTCGGTGTATACGCAGAGAATAGAAGGTTTAGAGCATAATTTACAGAGAGCGGTGTCGTCGTTTACGGAAACGAAGAAGCGGTTGGAAGAAGAGCAGAGATTTAAGGAAGAGGCGGAGAGGAAGAAGAAAGAGTTTGAATCGCAGAGAGACGAGTTGAGGGATACGCTGAGAAGGGAGAGAGAGAACTTTGAGAAGGATGGGAAGTTGCTCCGTTTCGCGTGCGAAGACGCGACGAAAGAGTTGGAGATTGTGAAGCAAAGTTATCGCGAGGAGAAGCAACACGACGAACAGGTGATTCAGGGTTTACGGGACGCGTTGGATGCAGTGGTCGCAGAAAACGAAGAGAAGAAGAAGGTTGGGGAGTCGACTTTTTCGCCACCGGCGACGCCGCCGAAATCGCCTTCAGCCATTTCGCAATCGTTTCAGATGGAAAAAGACCAGTTGGAGTTGGAAGTGGCGACACAGAAAGAGTTGGCAAATCAAGCGAAAGAGAAAGCTGAAAGGGCAATTAAGACCGCGCGAGTGGCGATGGAAGCCGCGGCAACTCGAGCAAAGACAGACGGCGTTAAGATTGAGAAGTTGGAGAAGCAACTGGCGGAGGCGCGAAGAGCGAGCAACGATGAAACATCAACGACAACAATGTCTACGAAAGAAGATGATGAAAACGAAAACGACAACGACGACAACACTCCTCCTCCTACTACTACTACTACTACTGCTGCTACTGAAAACGAAGCTCTCGTCGAAGAATTGAAAATGCGAATAGAAAAATTAGAGTCACACTGCGCGGACGCATCTGCTGCAGCGACGAACGCGGCGGATGCTTTAGATGCAGCCAACGAAGAATTGGCGATTGAGCGCGAAAAGTGTTCGTCGCTCGAACGCGAAATGTTAACGCTCTCGAACGATTTCTCCATACTTACGGAGGCTTTTGAAAAATCGCAATCGGAGCTGACGATGCGCGACGAGAATTTAGCGGCGTTAGCGAAAGAGTTGGAATTATCCTTAGCGCTGAATTCAAACGAAGACGCGGCCGGCTCGGAGAAGGATAGTGCGCTCTCGACTATAGACAAGAAGAAGTACAAGAAAAACGAGAAAAGAGGACCTCTGTCGGATGATGAATCCTACGATAGCGACGAGGACGAAAATGATCTTTCTATGACTACCGGGAACGAAACCATGTCGAGTCTTCGCGCGGAGCTTAGTTCTTTGCGCCAAATTCACGACGCGACCGAACGTCGCGCGAACAACTACGCCGAGCGTTCTAAATCCGCAGAGCTCGCCAGAGATTCAGCGCTCGATGAACTCGATTCGTTGAAGCGCGAAAAAGTGAGACTTGAGGAACGTTTAGAATCCGTCGAACAAGCGCAAACGACGCCGAAAACGCCCAAGGTGAAACCAGCGCTCTTGAAAGAGCTCGAGCAAACAAAGTCGAGTTTACAGAAAGAAATCGAAACTCTCGAGGGCAACGCGGAAGCGCTGAGTAAAGAACTCGCTGACATTGAGAAAGCTAAATCGAGAGAAATTGAAAATTTGCAGAAAGAACTCGAGCAAGCAAAATCAAACGCGAAGAAGGAACTGAACGATACAACGAAAGAGACGGAAACACGCTTGTTGGCGCAGATGGAAGCGCTTCGCGACGAGCTCATGGCGTCCAATCAACACCGAGAGGAAATTAACGAGCAAAGAGAACGAGCTGAATTGGACGCGAAAGAAGCGGTGACGCGATATGCCTCGCTCGAGAACGATAAGAACGGAGTTATTGCAAAACTCAACGAAAAAGTTGAAGCGCTCGACAAAGAGTTGAAAACAAAATCGGAGGCGTGTAAGCACGTCGAACGACAACTCGAGATGGCGACGCAGGCGCAGAAAACACAATCGAAAACAGCCGCGAAAGAAGTCGAAAGAGCGTACGCGAAAAAAATCAAGGATCTCGAAAACGAAATCGCCTCGACGACGAAACTTCGGGACGACGCAGAAAGAGCAAAGAGCGATTTAGGTGCGGAGATTGACCGCATAAAGTTGGAGTTCACGGCTTATAAAGCGTCCGTTTCGGATAAAGAGCGCGACGAAAACCTCAAGCCGACGACGGCAAACTTCTACGAGAAAATGCAAGCTATTCGTGCGGCTGAGGAACTTCGAGCTGAACGCAACGATCTCGCGCAAGACCTCGAAGACGCTCGAGCCGATTTTATGCGATCAATTAGAGAACAAACGACTCGCGCGGAAGAAGCCGAAGCCGCTTTGGAAGACTCCAAATTATCGGCGAAGATTGCAGCGGACGCGGCGAGAATTGAGTCGATGGAAGCAACGAGCTTGGCGAGAAAACACGCGGATGAAGTCGCACAAGCGAGAATAGCGCTCGCTGATGCTCGAAAACACGCCGCGGGAGCCGAGAAACGCGCAGATGTTGCCATCGCGCGCGTCGAACGACGATGTAAAGAAATTGAAGCGCGCACGGACAGAGATGTGGACAGACTGACGATGGCGGTCGAAACCGCCGAGAAAGCGCAAAAGAGCTCGGAAGAGAAAGCGGCGCACGTCGACGCCGAATTAGCGAACGCGAAAAGTCTCGTCCAAAGGTTAGCCGACGGTTTACGCGACGTGCGTCTCAAGAAAGAACAAGTGGAGAAGGACCAGCAACACGTCCAGCGAGAGCTCGAGGACGCGCTTTTCAAACTTAAAGCTTCGAAACAGTTCGAGGTGGACGCGATTAAATTTTCTGGACGAATCAAAGAACTCGAAGCCGAAGTGAAAGAGTTGATCATTAAAGCCAAACGCGCTGAGGCGGCGATGGTCGAGGCAGAAAAACACGCCGAACACGCCGAAGAGGCGTTCGATAAGATTCGTCAGCTCGAACAAGAAGTTTCCGATTTGGACGCGAGACGTTCTCAAGCCGAGGCGGCGTTGAAGACAACTTCTGGGAATGCACCCGAAGCGTTTCGCGCGTTGGAAACTGAAAATTCGCGTCTGGAAAAGCGAGTTAAACAGACGTGGCAAGCCTTGCAAGGTGCGCATGCGGTGGCGGAGCAAACGAAGCACGCGGCGAGAGACGCGGTTCGCACGGCAAGACAAGCGGCCGCGAGGGCGGAAAAGGAAGCAGCTTTCTATCGCGACCGCTCCGAAAAAGCCGAAGCGGCCAAAGTCGAAGCCATGCAACGCGCAGACAACATGATCAACGACGCCCAGCAGCAAGCGGACGAATACGCGAACGAAAAGTTAGAAAAGGAGAAGCGAAAGTTACAAATCTTGGAGGAGAAGTTGCGTGAGGCGCAAATGTTTTCAAAGAAGATTGTTTTACCGAAAGTGAAAAGTCCTCCGAGGGGCTCAAAGCTTCGAGATTTACAAAGTAAACAAGAAGATTCGTTCATTCCTTCTATGCCAAGAATCAACGTGGGTAAGAAAGAAGGTCCGCCGAAAAAAGTTGCGGCGAACGACTCGAAGAAGACCACCGCGCAGTTGGACGACGAAATGACCTCGGCGGATTTAGTCTTGCAAGAATACCTCACGCGATCGCGCGAAAATAGCGTTCGCTCGTCATCGCCGCGTTCTATAGGATAAAAAATGAGTTGATGCTATTCTAGCTATTGTATTATTATATTAAACTATGTAGCGTGCTATTTTACGTCTAATCTTCCCTTCTATAACTCCGCCGCGTTGGCATCGAACGCCACGCCACCTCCCAATGAGGATGTTTTTTTCCTTCTTTCGAAATTGAAATTCAAGTCCTTCGATCTGAATACGCGCAAGTATAACACGTACACGAGCGGTAAGAATTGTATTGTCGCGACAATCAAGCGCAAGTAAAACATTTTCGGTGATTGTTTTCCTCTTTTTACCGATTCTTCGTCTTCGTTCTCGTCCAGAGAATAACTATCGCTGTTATTATCGTTGATGCCATTATTTCCGTTTTTAGGCAATAAAGACGCCACGTCCATGACCTCTTTCGCGATCATTTCGCCCAGACTCTCTACTCGTAACTTACGTCTCGCCATTTCTTCTCCGCCTTTCTTCGAGTTCACGACGATTTCCTCAAACGATACCTTCTCCCCTCGCTGCTTGAAAAACCTCTGACATCCTCTCCATTTCGACAATGCCGTCATGACGTCTTTATCTTCCGCATATTTTTGCACGCTCATGAAATTCTCCATTACGTCTTCCACCGCCGCTCTTATTCGTGGTTCGCGCATGCTCGATTGAAACGCTTCGTCTTCGTTCGCTTGGACGATAAAACTGAGGCGTTCTCTTTCCTTTGCGAGCGATTGTAAGCGAGCTTTCTTTTCTTCGACGCTCCCTTCTACCGCCGTCGCCTCTTTTGCAGTTCTCTGCTTTGAATGCTTCTTCTCTTTCGCGCCTTGTTTCAACAACTCCTTCTCGCACTCCTTAAACTTCCCCGCCCTCGCTAATTCCAGCGGACCAAAACTCTCTCCGTCTTCGCCTTCCTCTGAAGCTCCGTGAATATCTACGTCCCATTCGTCGCATAAGAATCTCACCGCGTGCGCGTTCCCTAACCCAACCGCCAACATCAACAAACTTTTCTTCTTCTCCTTCTCCATTTTCTCATTCACGTCGATCATAAAATACTCCACGTCCACGTCCTCCACTCTTCCTTCAAACTGTTGCTTCGCGATTTCTCGTCTCAATCTCTCCGCGACTTTCGGAAAGGTTCGCCAATCCGTCCTCGCGCACGTGCACTCCACCATCGGAGGTAACCGAAACCGACCTCTGGGAGTTGACACGTCCGCAACTGAGACCTCCCCATCCTCACTCAAAAACAAGAGCTCTTCCAAACATGCCAAACTCCCAATTTTCGCGCACATCGACACCGGCGTCTCCTCCGAACTATCCGCGTGGTTCACGTTCGCTCCACACTTACCAACTAAAACGCTTACCACATCCACCCGATCCATCGCGATTGCGTGGAACAAAGCCGTCCTCCCGTCACGCTCGTCCTCTCTATCTACCTCGCATGCAAATCTGAGGATTAAATCGAGGCAAATTTCGCCGTGGTTGTTCCTCGCCGCGCAGTGTAAAGGCAATAACGAATGCATCTTTCTCGTTCCGAATTCGTCTTCTTCCCCTACGGATGATGCGAAAGGAAGTCCCACTTCCGCGCCGTCTGTGATGGCCTCTTCGAGTAAAACTCGATCGCCGAACAGGCACGCGTTGTGCAGTTTCTCGTTCGCGCTTTTGAGTTTCTTTAACACCATCTCTCCCGATTTTCGTTGGTCATGGGTGTCCGTCATAGTGTCGGTTTTGTGTCGTTTTTCCCCAGAAATCAGTCTTTGTGGAATTCGATCAAATTGAAACACACTTACACGCGCAAAGACGAGCGCTTTAAAAGAGAGATCGACCTGCCATGAGTGGTGGTAATGGTGGTAACAATGAACCAGTGCCGGACGACCACATGGAATCGACCGCAATCGGCCCCCCTTTAAACGCGAACGTGATGACCATCCCTTTATTCCAATTGGAAAACGGCGTGGAATTGAAAGAAGTGAAAGTGTGTTATTCCACGTACGGGAGATTAAACGAGGACGGAGATAACTGCGTGCTCGTCGGACACTCTTTGACGAGCAATTCAAACGTAGACGAGTGGTGGTCGGAGTTTATAGGAGGCGAAAGCGAAGGAAAAGAGGCGAAATGTTCGCTGCATTTGGAGAAGGATTTTATAGTGTGTTGCAACTACCTCGGGTCGCCGTACGGGACGGCGTCGCCGGTTTCGGAAAATCCGGAAACGCCGGGGAAGATTTACGGGAGTCGATTTCCCGCGCCGGTGACGATACGAGATAACGTGAATTTGCAGAAGATGGTTTTAGATCGATTGAAGGTGACGAGATTGTCCATGTGTATAGGAGGATCGATGGGCGCGATGTTAGCGCTGGAATTCGCGGCGAGTTTCCCGGAGTACGTCGAGAAGTTAGTGTTGATTGCTGGATGTGGAAAGCACACGGATTGGGCGATTGGGATCGGTGAGGCGCAACGACACGCGATTGTGAGCGATGCGAACTTTGAAGGAGGGGATTACGATGTAGAAACGGGCGGACCCAAGGACGGGTTGGCGACGAGTCGGATGATGGCGATGTTGAGTTATCGAGCGCCGGTGAGCATGGACGAGAAGTTCTCGAGGATGAACGTGGAAGGCAAGGAACATCCGCTGAGAGGAAGTGCTGGAGGAGAAAATGAAAAAGAGAACGACGACGATGACGATCACGACAAAGCGCCGTCGCGAGAACGAGAACAAACGCAACAGAAAAGAAAATCCTTCGACAACAACCACGTCCCATATTGGCAAGTCGAGAGTTACCTCCAATACCAAGGCCAAAAATTCATCCAACGATTCGATGCCAACTGCTACTTGCAGTTGACGTACACTTTAGACTCCCACGACGTCTCTCGCGGGCGAGAAAACGGCGATTACGAACGAGTCCTCTCGAAACTCACCCACGACACTCTCGTCGTGGGCATCCTCTCTGACGTCTTGTACCCGTTTGCATTACAGCGAGAACTCGCCGATTGCATGCCAAACGCGCAGTTGTATACCATAGATTCTCCTCACGGACACGACTCGTTTTTGATTGAAATCAACTCATTAAACGAGGTCATTCGCAGATGGCGGAACGGCGAAAACGTGGAAGTTCGAGATCCGTGTGAATCGGTCGCGTTATTAGAGGAACAACGAAATAGAGAGCGTCACCAGTCCTCCTCAGCAGATCACGCACCTTCCTCGACGGATGTAGAAGATAGCGAAACGCTCAAACGCACCGTCCGCGCTTTACGAGAAGAACTCGCAAGAGTCCACGGAAATCTCAGGGCGCAAACCGCTCGAGCGGATCTTTATTTACGCAAGTTGCAAGCATTCACCGACGACGAGGGCGAGAATAACGGAAAAAATAGAGAAACGAGCCGACAACGAAACCAAAAACGAGCGGCGAATACTTCCGCGTCTCCCCACGGAGTGATCGTTCTCAACGACCCGGGATACTTGAACGAAGGATTTTCGCCGGTTGCGATGAAAAACAAAGCTTCTTCGCTTTCCGGTCCAGTATTCGGTAAAATTAAGGCGAACAATACTAATAACGGCGACGATTCGAACAACAACAACGCGACGAGCATTAACAACGGCACGTCGCACGCTGGCGTTTAATAATTCAACAACAGTTTCGAGAGAAAGAATATTGTATCGCGTAGTACACGCAAACGCCTCCTCTTTTTGAACTCTTTCTTGTCTGCTCTTTCTCTCTTCTTAATTTTTGAAATTTCATCACATTCTTTTCGTCGAAAGTCTCGTCGTAAGTGTGCGCGCACACGCACGTTTAAAAGAAAGACAGAGCGTGTGTGCGTGAGAGAGAAGCATCATGTCTCCGCCTTTTCCTTTACCCGGTGTTCGAGCGGAGGATCGATCGTCTCAGCGACAGGAGGAACACAAAGGAGAGCAATTACATCCCGGGAAAAAGAGAAATTTGGACGCACTTTTGATGATGCAGAAGAGGAAGAAGAAGAAGCTCGTTGAACGCGTCGGAGAAGAAGAGTGTTTGAGTTTTAACGACGACGAAGAGGTTTTGAACGGGGTTGTCGTCGAACGAAGCGACGATAACGCAAAGTTCGAGGAAGAGGAGAGAAGACGAAGAAAACAAAGAAGCGAGAAAAAATCGCTCGTTTTGAAACGTTGGGCGAAACTCGCGGAAGATTTGGTTTTGCGACGTCGACGAAGCGGAAGGAGAAGCGAAGATAACGAAGAAGAAAAGGACGAAGAGAAGATGAATGGTGCATGCGAGGAAAGGTTTGAGCGGCTGATGCGGGTGGCGTACGCGTACCGATGTTCGGTGAAGCAGAAAAATGAGAGACGCCGTCGACGCGGTCGCGGCGGGTACGGTGTGAGCGAACGCGGACTCCTCGCGCAAAGACGGGCGATGCACAACACGGTTTTGCACGGGATTGCAGAGCGACCGATACATCTCGTAGATAGCGCCGGAGCGGAGGACGACACGGAGGAAGAAAATGGTCGGATGTTTAACGCGGCGCTGGCGAGACAGTTCCAAGAGTTTATGCAGATGCGAGGCGTCGTACCGACGATTGAGTTACCGGAAGGTGACGAAGCGGTGCAAGAAAAGATTACGTTAGCCAAAGAGTATGCAAGGCGGGAAGGCGCGACGATGCGTGCGACGAGTCGAATGTGGTTGCCGAGAGATCAGACTGCGCAGTGGACGGGGAGCGTAGAGAATGTATTTTCGTGCGTAGAATTTGATAGATTTAGCGGAGGGAGGTTTTTGGCGTGCGGAGGGGGAGGTGGGACCGTTTCGGTTCATCGAACCTCAGACATGAACCAGAAAACGTCAGATGGAGACGGGAGTTCGTTGCTGTCGAGTATATACGCGCCGGTGTATAAGAAGTTTGTGGCAGATCCCGTGGATGGCATTTCATGGGTGAAAGAAGGGGTGTTAGCGACAGTATCGAAGAGGAGCGATAGGATTACATTTCACGACGTTGAAAGAGGATTGATGGGTACAAGTGCGCCTACTGCACCAACTGCATCTTTTGCTGCGGCGTTAGCCGTAGCATCAGCGGCAACAACAACAACAACAACAATAAGTAGTCGAGCGATGCCAACATCAACGCAGTCTCCTTCTCCTCGATTCCTCGCGCATTCGCAAGGTTTAGTCGTCAGTCCTGTGTACAACGTTACACATCCGTCCGACGTAAGAGATACGCTTGGTATCACCTCTATTGCTTCGTGTGACGATGGGAACCGACTTTTCGCCGCCACTGGTGTTGGGAGCGTCTTCACGTTTGATCTTAGGCAGCGCGTCGATCACACGAGACCGGTTGCCATTTTCAGCGCTCCTACTACGGGTAATCTGAACAGCGTGAATGTCACGAACGACGGTCAACTTGTCTGCGCGGCATCTTCTTCGGGCAGGGTTGTTTTATGGGACGCTAGGAAAGCAGTCTCTACGCATGCGACGGACCATCGCGGATTTACCGGGATAAAACCGGACAAAGAGATGTGTTCGTGGAGCGTGTCCAACATGTTTTCAAAAATCCACGGCAGATCCTTCGCGAGTAAATCGGAAGTGTACTGGGTAGACTTCGATCCGAAAGATTATTCGCGCGTAGCCTTTCACTGTTCCAATGGACGCACCGGCGTCATCGATATGAAACAAAACAATCACGCGACGTCGTCTCTCGGGGTTATCACGCACGCGCACTGTCCACCCAACCCGTGGACGTCAACGGCTCCAACGCGCATCACGCGAGACGAAGCCGAGCGTTTCGTTGGCGCCGAAGGTGCGTGGCGATATCTTAACGGCGACATGGCGGGAATGGCGACGCAAACCGAAACCGAAGGTGCCATCAGCTCGCAAATCGCCAAATGGAATGGCCGAGACAAACGCACGTGTTCGTGGTCCACAGACGGGCAAAAGTTAATCGTTCCGAACGTGAACGATTCAGGGATACTCATCCTAGACGTCATGGCGAATAACCCGAAGTCGTATCAATGGATTGATGATGGAACGGCGACGCGGGAGTCGACAACGGTGAAACTGTGGAATGAGAACGATGATGACGCTCACATCGACGAAGAAGGAGCGAACGAGGAGTGGGAGGACGAAGAGGACGAGTACTACCCCGGCTACGGTCACAAACCAATCGCCCCATCTTTGTGTGATCAAGAAACCATCTTATCTGCCGTCGCCGTGCATCCAACGTGTGACTTTGAGTACTGCGCCGGCGGTCCGAATACGCTGAGCTACTTTCGTTTTGCCACGCATAGTTTTCGATAGATTGCTTTGATATTGTAGAAGAATATATAGATAGATATGTATACTAGGTTGAAAGAGCTTTCTCCCTCTCTCTCACTAACAGCAACTACTCTTACTTCCACCCTTCGCGGTCTCTCTCAGCCTGACCGTCCCGCCACCCCCGCTGTTGTTGCTATTGTTGTTATTCGTCTTGCTCTCCCCGACGCATCTTCTCGCCATCGCGCTAAACGCCTCCTCCACTCTCAACCCACTCTTCGCGCTCGTCTCAAAAAATGGCACCCCAAACTCTTTCGCCAACGCCACCCCTCTCTCTTTCGTCACTTTCCTCTTCGAATCTTCGCAATCGCACTTGTTCCCGATCAAACACACTTTCGCCGCTTCGCTCGCGTGCGCTTCAATATTCCTCATCCAGTTCCTCACGTTCTCAAAACTCGTTTCATCCGTCACGTCGTACACTAACAAAACCCCATGCGCGCCTCGATAATAAGCCGCCGTGATCGTTCGAAACCGCTCTTGTCCTGCGGTGTCCCATATTTGCATCTTCACTTTCTTCTGGTCTAAGTGTATCGTTTTGATTTTAAAGTCGATGCCAATCGTGGTTATGAACGAGGTTGTGAATTTATCGTCGGAATAGCGAAGGAGTAAGCAGGATTTCCCGACCCCGGAGTCGCCGATGAGTAGGAGTTTTACAAGGACGTCGAACGGTTTGTTGCTCTTCGCGGATGCCATTCTTAAGGTGGTGTAGACTGCTTTTTGACGACGAAAGACGACTAAAGTGCGTTGGTTTGTTTGAGGATTTGTTTGACTTTTGAGTTCCGTTTTTCCCCACACAACTTGGCTGCTCTTGAACGTTTTACTTCGCGCATTTAAAAGAGAATCGAGGGTGGTGGTGGCCTTGGGCGTGGATCTTTCTCTCTCTTTGGTACTCCTTTTCCTCTCGAAAGCGTTTTCTGTCGTCCGCTCGTGTACGTCGTCGTTTCGGAGCGCAAAGTGTTGGAGAGACTAATCAATTAACTTGTTGTTGTTGTTGTTGTTGTTGGAAAAGAGTAACGCGTTGTTGTCATGTTGCACGCGCAACTCATCGGCTACGGCTGGGCATTCTCCGCCGCCATCGGGAACGGCATCCAAGATAACCTCCGGAAATACGCCACGAAATCGATCAAAAACCCACTACACGTGGTCGCCATGATGGAAATGTTAAACTGCGTGACGTTGTTCCTGTTTGTGTTTTGTACCGGGCAAGGCGAGTTAATATTCGGGAAGCGAAAGCCACTGTTTAACAGGCAGAAAAACGAACCACCGAGGAGTTACAACAACTACGACGACGACGACCAAATCGCGCGCACGCATTTGATCGTGCTCGCGTCGATATCTGCGCTGATTAAATGCGTCGGGTCGGTTGCGTTTCAGAGAGCGTTACAGTTGACGCCGATAAGTTTGTGCGCGCCGTACATGGCGTTTACGCCTTTGTGGTTGCTTGGGCTGTCGTTCTTTATCGTGCACGAAATTCCGAGCGCGAGAGGAGTGTTTGGGGTGGTTGTCATGACGGGAGGCGCGTACGGGTTGAACAGTGCCGCTGCCGGGAGTGGAGGAGGGGCGGCAGCGGGGGCGACGACGACGGCGTCGGGGGCGTCGACGTTAGCGGAGTTAGAGGTAGGAATAGACGAGAGGAAATATCATCGCGAGGGAGGTGCGAAGAGTCGGAGTAGCGGTTTTAGCGGGAATAGGAGCGGTAGCGACGGTAGTATGCTGATGGTTGAGAATAGTACTAATAGTGGGGCGGGCAACGATGCTGGTAATATCGTAAAAAAAGATGGCGTGGTGAGAACAATTCGCCGAGCCGTTCGGGAGTCGTTGGGAAAACAAGCGTCGGCGTTGAGAAAACAACCGGGAAGTTTAATCGCATTTGGCGTCGCTGGTTTGTGGGGTTTAACGAGCGATATCGATAAGCTCGGGAAGAACGCATCAGCTCATTCTGGTGGATTTATCGTGTACGTGACGCTGCAGAGGATTTTTATGGCCGCGCCGTTGGGGATGATTACGGCGGCGTTAAATCCGGAGGCGTTTGGGTACTTGAAAAATCCAAAAACGCTTTCGATTTTGTTCGGCATGGGTTTATGCGAGTTGTATACCGTGGTTGCGTACTTGCATAGTTTAGAGCATTTGTTTACGAGTTACGCGGTAGCAGCAAAGAGGAGCGGGATCTTATTGTCCGTGCTAGGTGGAGCCATTATGTTTAAAGAACCGATTGGGGATCGATTGCCGTACGTTTTCGTGATTATCATAGGCATGATGTGCATCATTCTCGCCGACGAATATTAGAGAGAAAAGAATAGAGAAAATATTATTTTTTCAACGCAGTAATAGCAATAACAACTCAACGCAGTAATAGTAATAACAACATAATGATGATGATGATTAGGCTAGCTATTCTCTCTCTCTCTCTCTCTCTCTCTCTCTCTCTCTCTCTCCTCTCTGTCTATCTCTCTCTACGCATAGCATCTAACTCTCTCTCTCTCTCTCTCTCTCTCTTTCCTTCTTTCTTTCTACAACTCTTCGATCAAGTCGTACCGAATCAACTTCGTGTGCGAACCGACGACGGCCAAGGAGACGTAATACATGATCACGCTGAAAGCGACGCCTATTAAGCCGACAACGATGGTGACTTTCTTGGCAAAGAACATGACGATGAAACAACACACCAAAGGTGGCGCGCAGTATAAGTGAAGCCATATACCGTCTAGAGGTACTCTGTAAGGCCTCTTCATCGCGGGCGCGACTTCTCTCAGTTTCAACAACGCGGCGAATTTCATCACCGTCGTCGCGCAGTAAAACCACATCTCCAACTCCGCGAGAACCTCAAACGGAACTAGAAACAACATTGTCATGAGAAATGCGTTCATGATCATTGCCGCGTACGGGTTGTTGTTCTTTGGATCGACTTTAGCGAAGATTTTCGGTAAGGTTCCCACCACCGCCATGCCGTACGTGATGCGACTCGTCGTCGACAACAGCGTGCAGAGCAAACCAACCGTACTAATCGCCGCTCCGATTAAAAACACCAACTCCAAAGCGGACCCGCCAACGAGTTTTGCCACCTCCGTAAACGTTCCGTCTTCCCATTTCGTCGGGTCTGCCAACACGGAGTACCCGACCGAAATGCTCAAAAAATCAATCAACAGCGCCAATCCCATGGCGGTAAACATCGCTCTCACGAACGTTTTGCTCGGATTTTTAACCTCTCCGGCGCAACTGCCCAACAAATCGTACCCCGCGGTCGACCATAACAAAATAATCAAAAACGTGTGCCAATCCGGTCCGAACGACCCGTCGGACATTTCATGTTGCGGCACGATTGTATCCTTCCCGAAACACGCTTCGAAATCCAACTTGGGGAATCCAATCACCACCAACACGATGAACGGTCCTAAACTCGCCACCGCAAACAACACGCTCGCATTCGCTACCATCTCCATTCCGTACATATTTATCGCAACGACCACACCCATCAACACGAGCCCAAACGGCACCCTCAACTGATCGTTATACATCTTCTCCCTCGCTTGCCCAAACGCCGGTTCGAGGTAGTCCAAAAACAAAACCGCGAACAAGCCGCCTTCAAAGACTCCCGAAATCAACGACCAGTGCCCGTTCAAAAACGACCAAAACGGTCCGAACGCTTTATCGATCCACAAAATGTGTCCCCCATTCTCCGGTAATGCCGAGGACAGTTCCGCGGTCATGAGCGCCAGCGGCGCGGACCAAAACAAGCCAGCCACGAACACCATCAAAAGCGTGATTTTCGCCCCGGCTGCACCTACGGCATCTTCAAACCCGTACGGCCCGCCTGCGACGGAAGAGAACGCGAAAAGAACCAGTTTACCGAACGTTAACGTTCGTCTTGTTTTTGCATTCATTAAATGTTCGTTATTGTTCTCATCGTCCTCCTCGTTTTGTTGTTGTTGTTGCTTATTCGAGGTGACTAAAAGCGAGGCACCATTCTCCTTTTTTTCCCCACCGCTCATGTTTTTATAACGAGTTTTTTTTTCTATAAAAGACAGACAGACAGACAGTCGCCTCTCCCTCTCTACCCTTAAAACAGCCGAAGAACGGCTTTGTAAAACCCCAGAAACGCAGAAACGTACTCCTGAGGTCTCTACTAGTTTATTTATATGTTTATGATAAGAGCGAAGAGAGATAAAAAAAAACTGAGGAGGGGGAACTGTTCTTTTTGTTACCTTTTGTCAATTGAAATTTTTGGTTCTTTTTTCGCTCTGAAAATAAGCGAGTTAAAATCGACCTTTTTTCGCCTTTTGTGAAACGAAAGTTGAATTTATTTTTCTCACAAAAATCACACTTGACGCAAAAAGAAGGATTTAGTAGAGCGACTATTTTTTAATAGAGGCGTTTTGTATACCACGCACACACAAAGAATAAGATGGCATCCATGGGCGACGACCAGGAGGAGAACATCGAGATGTGGAAGATTAAGAAGGTATTGTATATATTTTGTTCCTTTCTCTTCTTTTACTTATTTTTTCTCGTTCGTGGCGTTTTTGTTGTTTGCGCCGGCGGATGATGAGAGAAAGCCCCGAGGACGAAAAGATGAGATGGCTTTTTCTTCTTTTCGCGCGTGGCCCCTCCTTTTGAGTGCGCGCCCTTTAACCCCACGTTTGTTGTGGCGTTCGAATGATTCTCTCTTTCTCTTTATACCGGTTTACTTACCTCTCACGCACATACATAATCAAATAGTTAATCAAAGGCTTGACCGAAGCCCGGGGAAACGGGACGTCGATGATTTCTCTCGTCATTCCACCGAAAGGGCAGGTGAACTTGGTGAATAAGATGTTAACGGACGAAATCGGGACCGCGTCGAACATTAAATCGCGAGTGAATCGCTTGTCCGTGTTAAACGCGATCGGGTCCGCGCAAACGAGGTTGAAGCTTTACAATCGCGTGCCCGATAACGGGTTGATCATATACACCGGGACGGTGTTAACCGATGAGGGAAAGGAGAAAAAAATGAACATTGATTTTGAACCGTTTAAACCGATTAACACGACGTTGTACATGTGCGATAACAAGTTTCACACGGAGTGTTTGCACGATTTATTGGCCGCAGATCAAACGTACGGGTTTATTATCATGGACGGTAACGGGACGCTGTACGGGACGTTATGCGGGAACCATCGGGAAGTGTTGCAGAAAATTACCGTAGATTTGCCGAAAAAGCACGGGAGAGGGGGTCAGTCCGCATTGCGTTTCGCGCGTTTGCGTTTAGAAAAAAGGCAGAACTATTTGACGAAAGTTGCCGAATTGGCGACGCACCATTTTATCACCAACGATAAGTGTAACGTCGCCGGATTGATTTTAGCCGGTTCCGCGGATTTTAAAAACAGACTGAGCGAGGCGGATGTTTTTGACGCTCGATTGAGCGCGAAGGTGTTGAACGTCATCGATGTCTCCTACGGTGGCGATAACGGATTTTCCCAAGCCATCGAGCTCTCCGCGGACACGCTGGCGAACGTGAAATTCATCGCCGAAAAGAAACTCATCGGTAAATTTTTCGATCAAATAGCGCAAGATACCGGCAAGTTTTGTTTCGGCATCAACGATACTTTGAATTGTTTGGATATGGGCGCGGTCGAAACCTTAGTCGTTTGGGAAGACTTACCGCACGAACGCTTAGAACTCATCAACTCCGTCACTGGAACCACCGAGGTGAAAATTCTCACCCCTGAACAGCAAAAAGACCCGAAACACTTTCACGACGCCGAAAATAACCAACTGGAAACGACGGAAAAAATAGCCTTCAGCGAATGGTTGGCCAAAGAGTACAAAAAATTCGGGTGCCAGTTAGAATTCATCTCGGACAAATCGCAAGAAGGAAACCAGTATTGCCAAGGTTTCGGCGGCTGCGGAGGTTTGCTGAGATACCAAGTCGATTTGGACGCGTTCGAGGTCCCGGACGACGTCGACTCGGACTCCGGATTCGGAAGCGACTCGAGCGAGGCCTTTATTTAAATTAAACACATGTATAACAGTCACCGGAAAGAAAGAAAAAAGTAAGAGAAAAAAAAGAACAGAAACAAACAGACAGACAGATAGAGGGAGAGAGAAAGAAGGAGAGGAGAGCGCGCTTTCTCTTTTTAGTGTTGTTGCTTTATAATATTATTATTAATACCACAGTTGTTCGTAGTTCTTTGTAGAGAGTAAAAATCTGCCACATTTTGCCTCGTTTGAACAAGAAAAGGATAAGACATTTCCAACGGTATTTTCAATTCTTCATTTTATCTCACGACGCGGTTTATTACATACACGCTTTGAATCTGCATCGTCCGCAGTAACAACATCAACAAGAACAACAACACATACCACCAAGGAGATATATTTAAGAAGACGAAGAAGAATGGTCGCCGACGCGGTTAACGAGCTCCCTTCCTCCATCATCGTGCACCCAACCAGAGGTCAGCTCCACCACACGAACCCGCTCGTTCCGGTGGGTTGGCAACACCCGCAAATAGCGAGTAGTTCCTGTAATAATAAAGCGTTCGGGTTGGACGACTTCCACGACTCGTTGTTGGAAACGATTTTGTCCTTCATGGACGCGGAAACGATCTTACTGACTGGGCAAACCTGTAAGCGTTTGCACGCTTTGTGCGAGCGAGAGGAACTCTGGGCCGCTTTGGTGAACACGCGCTTTGGCCACCGGCCGAATCGAACCATCGTGAGTTCAGAAAAGCATCAAAAACAGAAAAGGAATGGAGAAACTCTGGAGGAGGAGAAGCGGTTTTGCATCGTCAAGCGCTTGAGCTGGAAAATGGTGTACAAGAAACATCGAGAAGTGTTGTTCGCTCTGTTTCGCGGGAACAGCAACGGGCGCGTTCAACAATTCGGCGGGGATTTCTTCATCAATCACGCGAACGAGCTGGCATTGCCGTCCTCGAATTCGTCATCTGCCAATGCCGTGATGATGATGGCGTAGGGAGTGCGAGTAGGAGTACTCTCTTACGCGCGGTATCCTCTAAATTTTGTGTAATTAAACTCTCGTGTACTTTCAGTGTATTCTCTTCATAGGCAAAGCACGCAAAACACACACACACGCACGATCAAACGAACGAGCGGAGAAGAATGAATCTGACGGAAATCCTCGAGCAACACAACGCTTTACTCGACCTCGGTCGCGAACACCTGGAAAAACTCTCCTCGTCGTTCCGGGAGGCGTTCGATAAGAGCGCGTTTGAGAACGCGAAACAGAATTGGATTGGATTTTACCACGCGATCGATTGGAAGACAGATCGATGGATATCAGCGGTGTTGCTTTTTCATTTGGTCTCGTTGATGTGCGTGGTGAAATGGAGACACTGGGAGCAGTTCCAAGTGAGAATGTTCGTCGCTTTAGGCGTGTGTAGCTTTGGAGCGGAACGGATGAATGGATTTTTGTCCAAACGATGGGAGATGTTTAGCACGCAAAACTACTTTGACGCGAGAGGCGCGTTCGTGTCGGTGATCTGGAACGCGCCGTTGATGGTGAATTTAGTGATTATTTTAGTCAACTTTTTACGGTTAACGGTGAAGGAGATGGTGAAGATGAAGAAAGCGCAGATAAAGAGGAGATTTAGGGAGAGTCAAAAGGAATCGGGAGTCAGCGGGATTGACGCGAAGAAGAAGAAGAAGACGAAAAGAGAGACGAAAAAGAAGCAGTAGTATTTAGGCGATGTAATAGTTTGTTTAACGATAATATAGTTTTAGGTTTTAGGGATGTGTGCGTGTGTGTGTGTGTTTATTTATACAAGGGTGATTTGAATTCTGTGTCTATTCTTTTCTTCTCTTTCTCAATCTAAAAAGCCTCGCGATCGCTATCGTCGATTAAGACGCTCACGTGAGTTTCCGTTTCGTGCGCTAACTTCTTAATCTCTTCGAATCGTTCTTTCGCGTTCGGGACGTCTAAAGACAAGTCCTCGATTAAGTTATCAACTCTCGTAAAACCTTTGGTCATTTGTACCGTGGACACTTCTCCTGAATTGTTCAAGACGTGCAATAAACCCAACAGAATCGCTGGCGCGTTGGAATCTTTATCGCTTTCAATCATCATCACCAGCGCTTTCTTCACCAATTCGTGGTGGAAGAACGGTTTCGCTAAATCGTGCAGCCTTCTTCTCGCCTCGGTGACGTCGTGCGATTCCAAGTATTCTTTCAAAAGCATCTCCAATTCCGTCTTAGCCTGCTCGTACGGAGTTTTATCGAAATGTCCCCACGCGTGTAACACTCTGTCCGTGGAAAAGCGCTGCGAAATTTGCTCGCTCGCTTTACTCGCCACCGTTTGCGCGTCCGGACCTTGGCACGTCGGGTCTCCGGCTAAAGTCACCTCGGCAAACTTTGGTGGTAAAATGTCGTCCACGACACCTCGCGCGATGAACGTCGAGGTCGTTTCAATCGCATCCGGAACGTCCAATTTCAAATCGTGCACGCTCGCCGCTAAATCGACGAAACCTCGCATCATTTGCTTCCCGGAAATCACGCTCGGGTAAAACGCCGACAACAACGCGCTCGCGGCTTCTTTTTCTCTATTTCCTCTATCCAGTGCCATCGTGATTAATTTCTTCACGAAAAAATGCTCGTACAAAGGCTCTTCCAGTCCTCTCAATCGTAACCCAGCCTCGGCGATGTCGTTCGAATCAAAGTATTCCTCGATCGTCGCCTCGCTCGCCATCTTATACGCCTTCACTCGGTCGTACGCTTCCGACCCTTGAATCAACGTCTTCTCCCTGAAAACCGTCTTCTCCGCATCTTCGGTGGAATCGTAATTCGGATCGCCTTTATCTAACGCGTACACCGGACTCTGGTCGTCCACCAAAACGTTCGCCGCGCTTTCGTCGCCTTTTCGTCCTCGTCCGGACACTTTCACTTGCACGTGCTTGTGGCCTTTGTGCCAATCCAACCATCGGTTGTCGGTGATTTCCCCGAGGGAAGGTTTTCGCCCGAACGATGCGAGCTCGCGCTTTTTGATCGTTTTCTCAAAGATTTTTCGCTGGTCCGCCGTTAACATTTTGAGACTTTATATCGATATTTGACCTTTTCTCTCTTAAGATTTTGATATGTTTGCCCCTTCTTTAAAGGTTGCCTTTCCGTATCTCTATAATTTCTCTCTCTCTCTTTCGTATTTTAAGTTCTCGTTCGCCGCGAATCAACCAACGCGAAACGACGAACGCGTTTAACGTTTTCCCTCGGTTTTGTTCTTCTCGCTGTTCTGCGCAAAGACTATACTGTGTATTCTATATATCGCAAGAAAGAAAAGGCAGAGAAGAGGGATATACAAATTCTCGTTAGGGATCTCTCTCTCTCTCTAATAAGAAACTCTCTCTTAAAACTCTCTCTTTCTCTCTTCCTTGCTTTTGAGAAAAAAGAATAACGACGAAAAATGAATAAGAGAGATTAACCCTTTAACGAACCACACTTTCAGGTTGTTGTCTTTCCTTCTTACGCGTGTTTGCGTGTCTCGCTTTTGTTGCGAATAATGCGATCGTGTAAGAATTTGGGGAATGTTTGGAAACCCTAAATGATCATTGTTTTGATTTCTTTCATAGCGCGGCATAATAAAACAGAACACGCGAATAATAGAAACACAGTCTCGCTTTGACGAAACTACTACTCTCGAAAGACAACAATAAAGGACAGAACACCTTTAACATGTTTCCTCGTCACTTTGTGTTCCTCTTCCAAGTCCTCCTCGCTTTTTTCTTCATCAGTTTTAGTGGTCTTCATCAATCATCATCATCATCGTTCAATTTCGTTCAGGGGAAAACCAAACTGAACATCAAATCCAGCGGCATCGACATGGTCCACGCCTCGCACATTCTCTGCGCATCAAACCGCACCTTATGCGAAGACATCATGGAGTTACTCGAACCATTCGCCGAGGACGATTTATTACGGCCAAAGTTAGAGCGAGGGTTCGAAGAGCTCGCGAGGAAATTCAGTCGCTGCCCAACAGGGAAAAGGAACGGAGGGGATTTGGGGTACTTTCCGAGAGGGGAGATGACGAAGGATTTCGATGGTACGTCTTCTTTCTTTGGTGCTATTCGCGTTAATTCATCGCTGACCTTTACGCATATTTTACTCCTCTCTTTCATAACTTTTAATATTATTCTTTCAACGAAACAGCCATCGTCTTCTCGGAACTGGCGGCGCCGTTGCACAAACCGGTTGGACCGCACCAAACGTCCAACGGGTTCCACGTGATCATGGTCCACGACCGCCACTTGGCGGACGCGGAAATGCGCGAGCAAGCGAGAATCGCCACGGAAGAAGCCAAGAAAAAACGGGAGGAAAGTTTCAAGCGAAACATGAAGAAAGAGCAAGGGAAGCAGGAGAGGAAAGGCGCGAGAGCAAACGCGAGGCAGGAGAGAAGACCACCGGCGAGTTCGAAGCATCGCGCGGTGGGTTCGCACGACGAGTTTTGATATTTCTCGCTCACTTAGCGAGAGAGAGGGAGAAAGAGAGAGAGATGCGATTAGTGCCGTTTAGTAATAAGGACGATGCGTTGTAATAGTATTATATTTAAAGAAGAAGATGCGAAGAATGGTATATGCGTACGAGCACATTCCTCTCTTGTTGGTAGTGGGCGAAATCCCCTAAAATTCCCCCAAATCTTCACTTCAGATATCAACCGAGAACTTCCTTTCGTTGTCATCATGTGGCCGCGTCGGTAGGGTAAAATGCTGCAACGCAAACTCATCTTTCTGTTGTTGTTGTTCTCGTTCGTAATCTTTCTATCGGAACACGTACAATCGAACGACGACGAGAACGATTTCGATTGGGTGCGAGACGAATTCGCGGAGCGAGAGAAACAGAACGACGATGCCCAGTTCTCGTTTAAGGGTGCAACCGTTATCATTGGCAACCGAGGGGTGCATTCGGACGATGTCCTCAAATATCCACTCTCAAAAACGTCCAAAAGGAAAGATAAACTTCAAGTGAGCGAGTGCCGCGCGTGCGATGTTTCCGGATTGAAAGTCGGATGCGACCAAGCGAAATATATTAAACCGTGCGGTATTGAAGGGAGCTATGCGTTGAAGTCGTCGTATTTGGAGCACAGGGCGGAGGAGTGCGGGGGTGGGGGCAGAAATACGAAGATACCGTTGATGGCGAGTTTCGTCAGAGACGTTCGCGCGACGGCGACGGAGTACGCTCTCGTTTTAGATGGGACGAGACGATTTTTAATCGAAGCGTTTTGCGTGAGAGGGAGGGTGAATGACTGTCGCAGGTTTCCCAAGCACGCGAGGTGTCCAAAGGAGATTGTAGAGAGTGGAACTGGTATGTGTGCGTACGGCAGATTGCTCAATCAGCACGAGGGGACGTTTACGGACGAAGATCTGGATAGTTTTGGAGAAGAAGCAGCCGAGGCCGTCGTGGCGACGATACATTGGGAACTGCCAGATTTTCGCGCGTGCAAAGATTTAGAGGTGAATAAAAAGCGAGACGAGAAGGCGAACAAATTGAGAAATTTGTACGACAAACCATACGAAGGAAGGAGTATCGACGCGCCTATTCAGGTAGAAACGACGGTTGGATTCGAGAGGAAAGAGAAGATGTTTTTAAAGTTTACCGTCCAGAAAGATGTGGAGAATGGAGAATATAATGTCGAGCACAAGATATCTCCTTCGCAAGTAGAGAAGATCTTGAACGCGCGGTGTCCAGCGACGCTGGCACTCATCGCCGATGCGTTTCATGAAATCGGCCCAGAATGGCGTAAGAAGGACGCTTTTCGAAAGACAAAGATGGACGATACGCCGGAGTATGTAACTAAAGAAGCGCAAAAGCTATGGGCAAAACTAGGTAAGAAAACACACGAAAAGGCCATGAAGGCGAAGAAAGATAGGGATAGAAAAATAGATAAGTCGGGGATGACGCAAGAAGTGAAGGATGAGCTCGGTCACGATTGGTGGAAACAAATCGCAAAAGGCGCGCCGAGTAGGAAAACGGTATACTGGCAAGATTCTCACCCTGTGTTTGAGTTCGGTTCCTCGACATACTTGGAACCACCGGAAAGACACATACTTCGAATGGTAATAGCTGGCGTACCGCGACGAATCCGCGCGAGTGGGGAACAGAGAACACCTTACGGGACGTTATTCGTCGCGACAAGGGATAATAGGGATACGAGTTTAAGCGAAGAGTACCAAGCGGCTTTATTAAGGTCCGCGTCGAAGTGTTTGCGAGAGACCAACTTGCGAATAATCGAGATTAATCCCATACACAGGAAATCACACGCAACTGACGACGTCGTATTCCCTTTGGAACCACCGGTTGATTGGATAGAGAAGGCGTCCGTATACGAAAAAACGGCGAATGGTGGCGTGCGAACAGAGATTGATGGCGACAGAAACACATATAGAGGTGGTCAAAACGTCGATTTGGACTGGGAGGGATATTCTATAGATGGAGGATCGCATTTAGGATGGAGTTCTGTTTCTATCCTACTCACCTCGGATATTACGGGGAAGAATATCTCAAGCGAAGAGGTTCGCGCGATGTACGGCGCGACAGAGACAGAGTACGAAAGGACGGAAGAGTTTAAAGATAAACGAGGTAATCGACGAAGCAGAACAGTCAAACTTCGATGCTCGCCTCCCAGGTATCAAAGCTTAGCGCCGTGTTTAGGCTATGCGGAGAAACCTTCAGTCTTTCGCGTGTTGGATAAAAATAAAGGCCACGACCTATTGTTGAAAAACGAACGTGTGGATGTAAAGACGGCGGAAGCTATGGGAAGTTTTGTATTCATCCTTCTCGCGTTGGCCGCTTTCACTGCATTTTTTTTCATCGCTTTGACCAGAGAGCAGAGATTTGTCGTTTGGGCGATGGCGAAAGCGCAAAATATTCAATTGCGAAACAAATTGGCTGCGCTGGTTGCGAATAGAGAAAGAAGAGAGAACAGAGCGGCGGCGGCATCAAAAAATGTCTCGGTTTAGTTTAGTTTAGACAGCTTAATTTACGGTACCTACTTCTCCTTCTCGTCCTCGTCATCGTCGAGAAACTTTTTGAGAAAGTCTGGGGCTATGTTTTTAATCTGCTCCTTATAATCCTTCCCTATGCGATCACTCCAGATTCCCTTTGAATATTCTCCTTGACCAGTGAACCAGTCCGGCCTTGGAACATCCGGTAGAGTTGGATCTTGCACGATGGTATCATCTAATTTTTGCGCCACGCTTTCTAACCGTTCCGAAACGAAACCCGGGAGTTTCACTTTGATCGTGGAAGTTTCTCTTTCAATCGAGCCCCTCGCGACTCGGTCCGCTTCACTCGCGATGCGTTCTAACCTCCGCGCTAACGATGCCGCCGTCACCGCGTAATTCTCATCACTCGTGTCGCACAACCACGCATCTCTCAACACCTCCCACACGCACTCATCGCAATCGCCAAACTTTTCCTTCAAGAAATACCTCGCCACGTCGTAATTCGGCTCCGCCTCTAAATACTCCCAAATCTGACCGTCGAAATCATAATTAAAGAGCGTCTCAAACTGTCTCGTCAACGCATCGGCCTTTGTAGACAAGGACGGTCCTTCTCTAGCCAACGCGGAAAAAATGACTTCTGCCCAGACCTTTCCCAACGCTCTCACGTCCCTTGCCATGTCCTCATCCGATGGGTCTAAAATTGCAGCGCCGAAATTGGCCAATCGGAACCTCGTGCCAAACTCACCTCGCTCCTCAAAGGCATCTCTGTCGTCGAACGAGTCGCAAAAGATAGTCCCAGCATCGATACCATTATGCGCCACTCCATTGGAGTGGCAAAATGCAACTGCTCTGGCCGTTTGTCGTATAGCAGACCGAATGTACCTAAACCTCAACACCGTCGGATGTGTCTGCACCCTCTCCACTGGCGGCCAAAACTTCGTTCGCCCTTCCCCGTCGTCCTTCTGCTTCGCCGACGCGTACTCCGATAATCTCTTTAAACCAACCCATTCTTGTGCTACGTAAAAAGAAGTATTCCCCCCATCCTCATCCCTGACTTCGCTCTCACTCGCCCCAGCGGCGAAATACGCAACGCACCTCACAATCGGCAACATTTTCTGCGACATCTGCCCTTGCCCTCTCCCATATTCATCCACAACAATATCTGGCCTATCATCAGACAATAAACGTTCATACGCGTTCACCTCTGTCTCCGCTAATACTTTCACCGACGGAAAATACTCTTTTATCAACACCTGCGGCCCAGTCAAAGAGACCAAAGGATCCCCTGGATATCTAAAAAGAGGCTCGCCGGAGGACCATCGCGCGGCGTATAAAACCATCGCGCTCGAGCTGCTCTCGCTGCTTGAAGAAGATGCCGTCATGGCCTTTATTTCTCCGTCTTCAGTTCTCGAAATGGAAAACGATGAGGAAGGAGACGACGAGGACGGTTCAGTTCTCGAGATTGAGATTTTCCCGAGCACTTGGAGCAACTCAAAATCAGAAGCTTCCAAACGCGTCGCGGTGGCTTTGACGATGGTTTCAATCCCTTTTCTCTCGCGATAATTTGATCGTCGTTTGGTCCGGATTCTGCTGTTGCCGCAACGCGACGATGAGCGCAAAGTTTTAGAAGTACAACAAGTAGAAGAAGCCCGCATGCTTGTTTCGTGGTGTTTTGGTTTTCCACAAGAGTGACGACATTTTAGGGGTTGTTTGCAGATTTTAGATTACGCGTTGATCCTCTCGATGATTATTAATTATTAAACTCGTACGCTAAATGTTTGTACTCTCTTTCTACATTTCTTCTCTCTGTCTCTCTCTCTTTTCGTTCTTGTTTTCTTCGTTGTGTTCTTACTTTGGATTGTTCATGCACCTCTTCTTGAGCGAGCGGTTCAAGCACGTGCGGCACTTGCCGCATCGCGCGGTGGCGTTCCAACTCGTCTTCTTCAAATGCAATCCAGACTTTTTTAATTCTTCCTCGGACAGCGCTTCGCGTTGGTGGCCGCCCGATGCTGAATTCTTCGGCGGAGTTTTGGTCGACTTCGCGTTTCTTTCCTCGGCGGTAGAGGCGGCGGATCGGAGTTTTTTGATTTTGTTCGCGCTCGATTCGTTGTCGTAGTTGAAGGTTCTTTTCTTCTTCGCGGAGCCGCCGTCTTGTTCTTCCTCGCTGCCTCTCGGCATAGGCTTGGGAGGCGGCGCGTAATTGACGTATGATCGCTGCATCTTTTGCCGATAGAGTCTAGCTAGTACTTTCGCGTCGTTGTTAGCATCCGTGCCCGGAGCGTTGAAGTTCGACGCATTCTCCAACATCAATTCGACATCATCCACGAAGTCTTCGAGGTACTTGTAGTACCCGCCGATAGTGCGTGAGATTATGGTCACCAAGTCGACTGGGTTCGGGACGTTTTCGTAGTACTCGGGCATTTCTGACTTCTCCGGTAAGCGATAGAAGTATTCAATCAACCGCTCGCCTTTTTGTTCGCATTTGTCCATGTACTGGCAGACGCTCAAGCAGTTTGTGGCTTCAGCGAGATCGATCGGTTTGAGCATATCGTGAGATGCAAAGACCCACGGAAAAGAGACGTCCGGAATGTCTGGCGACATGCGCCCGGGTTTCTTGTTTAACAACACCGTCTCCGTTTCATCCTCGTCTTTGTACTTCAACGTATGTTTGTTTTCCTTCGGGTCGTACTTTAAAACGTTCGCAGTATACCATTCGCCATCGTCCCAACACACGATCACGCGCTTGTTTACTAACTTTTCGCCAAAGTTTTCCCCTTTCTCAAACTCAAGTTGCGTCCAAGTGTCGTTCTGGAATTTATCAATAGCTGCTTGGTCTAGTTTCGGCGTCGCGATGAGAATCGCAGCCGTGCGAAACTCCGGACGAACGTTAA
>Ga0257106_1000166_pt1 | contig 41190 bp, 26 predicted proteins | sample LP_taG_3_FD_190177 | JGI IMG/M metagenome (GOLD analysis project Ga0257106, IMG submission 190177) | Marine microbial communities from Northeast Subartic Pacific Ocean, Canada - LP_J_2011_P26_10m | ecosystem: Environmental > Aquatic > Marine > Oceanic | place: Canada: Northeast Subartic Pacific...
CACCGCCGAGTCCTCCGCCGCCAAGTCCTCCGCCGACGCCGCCGCCGAGTCCGCCCCCTTCGCCTCCTCCTCCGCCGTCGCCGCCGCCATCTCCACCTCCACCACCGAGTCCACCTCCTTCGCCTCCTCCTTCGCCTCCTCCGTATCCGCCACCTCCGTCTCCACCGCCGGCGACGTACTCGTTCAGCACAAAGTCGACTTTTACCGGATACGATTGCGACGAGTTTTCGGACAAGCAAGCGTCTTTCAGGGCGGCGTTGGCGAGGATGTTGAACATTTCCTCGGGTGCAATCACGTACGATAAGTGCGAAGATTTTGTATCGAACAGCGAAAATGACAGCTCTGCGAAGCGAAGAAAGCTCGCGGGCATAACAAACTCGATCACGATATCGTACAGCGTCGCCGCGTTGGACGAAACGGACGCCACGAGCTTACAAAATACGCTGAAGGTCATCGAAGATACGGAGTGGAGAGGTCAACTTGAGAGAGATGGAGTGATCATATCTGCCGTGTCGAATGATTTTGGAGATATCGTAGTCGCCGCGCCGCCTCCGCCGCCGTCGCCGCCTCCGCCGCCACCGTCGCCTCCGCCGCCGAGACCGCCGCCGAATGCGCCTCCGCCGCCTCCGCCGCCGCCGCCGCCGTTCCCGAAACCGCCGCCATTCAACGAAGATCTCGTGCGTTTAACCGCCCGAATCGATGCAGCGCCGTTAGTGAACGAAAAGCACGAGTTCAATTCGACCACGTGGGAGTATGGAGGTATTCAAATCGTCCGAGAGACGGAACGCGCTTGGAGCATCTTTGAAGGCAACGGAAAGCCCGGCGTGGCTGTTGTTCGCGTGACCTTGAACAAGTTGGACGCGTCTTTTGGACCGGAAAACTCCGAAAGTTCTTCGTTGATTATTGCGGAAGGATGCGAGGTTGGTACTCCAATGCGTGTTGTTGAAGATCCAGCGATTACGTACTCGACTGGCTTACACAAGTTCGACGTAGAGTTGACGTGTGAAGACGGCTCGAGAATTGTAAACTTAGACTGGGAAAAGTTGGTCGATAAACGCGGACGTCCTTCAACGACGCAAGGTGACGGTCTCAAGATCACGTACGATATCCTCCCGCCGACGCCAAAGATTACGAGTCCGAATCGAGGTTTCTCCACGCAGACGTACGTCGGTTTTCTCGTCGATTTTGGCGAGAAAGTTCGATTGACTCCGGGGAATCTTTTGCAAGCCTTGAATGTCACAAACTGCTGGGCGAAGGACGTTTTATACGATGCTTCAGTCGGTAAAGTGTACGTGAGATGCTGGGCGAACACGAACAAAGTGTGCGCGGTTGGTACGTACCCGTATTCTACGAGAGACATCTCCGGGAACTGGAACGGCGACGGCGTATCCCTCGACATTTTGCAATACACGGCGTCCGGCACGGTCTCCAACGCCGCCCACTTCTCAACCTTCGGTTTGGCCGTTGGGTCGCTCTTATCGATTGCTTCGTTGACGCCTTTGCCTGGAGGAGGTCCCGTCGTCGTCGACACGCTTTCGATTCTGCCTATGATTGCCTTCTTCCAACAGTTGGCCTTCACGTCCATGCTCGCCGTGCCGAGAATGCCGGCGCAATACGCCGTCTCTATGGGTAGATTGATGTTCTTGAACATGGCCATTCCAGCGCCGGAAGTTTCGAAGCCGGTGTATCACGATTCAACGTACCAAACGGAATTGTTCGGCGTGAAGAGAGGTATGGAACTCGACGAGGACGAGATGTTTGCGGAACTCACGGAAACGACGTACACCGCGGCTGCTAAGGCTGGAGGTCGCCGTAAGTTGCTTCAAGACACGACGGAGGAGTGGAACACGATCCCGGTTCAAGATGAGCTTGCGATTATCGACGCCGCAGTTGGTGTTTATGACGAAGAAGGTTGGGATTACTTTGTCGAGGTGGCGTTTTGGGCCTCTGTCTTTTGTACTTTGGCAATCTTTGCGCACGTCACGGGCGTCATCGTGTGTTTGCGAAAGTTCTGGGTCATTCCGGCGTTCATGACGATTCCGGCGATTGAATTACTCGCCCTCTTAATCGTCGGTCCTGGCGTCACGAGAGCTTTAATGGTTGTCATGGTTGGTCAGACCGGCGCCGGCTACGCGGTTGGGTTGTGTGGCATGCTGTTTGCGTTCTTCGCGATTGTGTGTCCTCTCGTGTACATCATCTTCCGAGCAACGCCGCCGCACCCGAAATCAATTCGCGAACGTGGAGATTGGTGGGGATTTAGCGCAGTCATGCAAGGCTTGAAGTCAAACACGGGTCGATTCAAATCGTGGGAGACGGACCTTGAAGGCGCTTCGTTTAGGAACAAGACGCTTTCGCCGTATTGGTACGCGTATGCCATCTTCCTGGCGTACGCGAAGTTGTTCTTTTCTGCTGCTATTTACGGCATGTACACAGAAGATGCCGAGGCGACGTATCAAGCCAAGGTGCTGTTCTGCCTCGACTTCATGCACTTGGCGTACGTCGCGATTATTCGACCGTATTCCGTGTTCTTACAAAACATCGCCTGGATTATTATCGAGTTCTGTCTCATGATTGTTCACGGCTGCGCGCTCGGGTTGACTGGGGACGTCGAGAGCGATTACGCTGAAAATCTTGGTTCCGGTATGATTGCGTTTGCTGCGCTTGGAGCTGTAGGATACTCTGGCTGTTTTCTGTACTCGTGGTACAAGGACGTCAAGGAATTCAACGAGGAGCTTGGCGACGAATTCGTCGAGCCGAAGAAAGGTGTCCTCGGTCAACTCCAGAGTTTCAAAAATAACACCATCAACATGTTGGGTCTCGCGAAGAAACAAGCGCAGAGCGAAGAAACAGAGGTGCAGCAACTTCAGAGAACGAATACGTTGTCGCGCATGGCGAGTCGCACGACGTCGCTCAAGAGAACGCCGACTATGACCAAGAAAGCCGTTCGCAAGGAGACGAGAAAAGCGATGAGATGGACCATCTACATGACCGTTCTACTCGTTTCAATCATGGCGGGTGTGTACGCGGCGGTGTACTACGCGACAGGATACGCGAATTCTACGCCGTCGACGGTTGGTGAGTTATCCTCGAAGATTGTAGCCTCGGTTCGCGTGGATGGGTACACGAAGGATACGTTTGTAGACAACGACTTTTTGGACGGTTTGGCGCTTTATTTGGATGTCAATCCGAAAGCGGTCGGTATCGATGACGTTGAAAACACTCCCCTCGACGAAGTTGGCCGACGCAGAACGCTTTTGAGTCAAGCGGAAGACAACGACTTTTTGTCGGTGAGCACGAGAAGCTTGCTCGTCGCGAGTTACGGCTCCGTCGACGTCGATTTTTATGTCTTGTCGGACGCGGAGTATATTCAGGGTCTCATCGACAAAATCAATTTGCTCGGCCTCGATACGTTAGAAGGAACAACCGCAAAGAGCACGTTCATCACCTCTCTCCACGATGCGGGATTTACGGAAGCGTACACCGTCATATTGACGAGAGAGGCGTATCAGTTGATGCCGCCGCCGCCGTACTCAGCACCGGCGCCGCCGCCTGCGAAACCTCCTCCTCCTGCTCCATCACCTCCACCACCATCCCCCCCGTCTCCACCCCCGTCTCCACCGGCTCCTCCTCCTCCGTCCCCTCCGTCTCCGCCCCCGCCGCCATCGCCGCCGCCATCGCCGCCGCCGCCGCCCATCACGCAGCTTGTCGGTGCTACTCAGGATCCGATCGATGCTACTAAATGCATTGCCAACTACAACATCAATAGATTATATGTCGTCGGAGATGATTATGAACCAGCCCCTTCTGTAGACAAGCAAGGATGGGAGCCGGAAAACTTGGTCGATTGCGTTAAGGAAGGAGGTGAGACTGGTAACGGTTGGAAGACGAAGAAGTTGACGGCAGCTGAATTCGGGGCCTGGGACGCGGAAACTTTACCAGCCGATACGGCAGAAGTCGTGTACGAGTTCGCCTCGGCTTTGTGGGTGAACAAAATCGACGCCTACGGCTCGAACGAAACAGTCGCAAAGTCGAAGAGTGCGATCTTGTATGTAGGCACCGCCGATGGTGACGTGTCTGCAACCAATCCGTGCGACGACGCCGCGTGGGAGCAGGTTGGAGACGAGATGTTCTTCGAGACTGAAAACAACGCGCAGTTTATTCGCGGTAACAAAGTGACGTGGTTGCCGGAGAGGTCTGGTGTGTGTTGGAAGATTAAAGTGTTCGGGTTTCCAAGTTGGGAAACTGTGTGTGGGTGTGCTTATGCTTCATCTTATGAGACTAATCCGTGCAAGGAGGAGTGCGAGAAACAGTCGCAAGTCGGTTTGGACGAGATTCACTTTGAGAACTGGGATTGGTTAGGCATTGCCGGTCCAGGTAATCAAAAGGATTCAGAGACTGAAAAAGGCACGGATTATGACAAGCCCGCGTACGTCCCCGCCAACGGACAACGTCGATAGAAAGGTAGCCGAGAGAGAAGTGCAGTTTGAATAGAAGAGAGAGTTGAAAAAAATATAGCGCGCGCGCGAGAAAGAGAGAAGAGAAAGCGAGAAAGATTAAAATCATGACGATACTGTGATGTATGATTTACCTACGAGGAAGAGATTATTCATTGAGTGAAAACAATAGACTTGAGTGTAAAACACAATTATTAAATCTGTTTAAAAACAAAAGCTATAGGTTGGCGCCGTACCCGAACGCGTTTCTTATGCGAGCGAAAATTAAATTCTTCCATCCGTTCTCGGTGACTTCCATGACGTTTTCGTTCCCGTGCGCGTCAGCTTCCGGCACGTCCGTCTGAATCAGCTCTAAAATGCAGTTCCCAGGCTCTGGTTCTTTCAACACCATGGTCACTGTCGAGTAATGATCCGGAACCCACGAGTTGAACCGCCACTTTTGTACTATTCGCTCCCCGTCTATGAATGTAAGCGTTTCGCCGCGTACGCTTCCATCGAACATTTCAAATTTTCCTACGCCTTTCTGGCCCGTACATTTCGTTCTCGTGAAATGCATCACACGCCTTGGGTCCAACAACGCCTCGCACACGTCCGTCGCCCGACACAAAAACTTTTCTTTGATTTTTATGGTATGATATTTCGTCGACAACGGCGCGCTTTTATATTCGTGTTCCGTCTTTCCTTCCGCCGTCGGCGGTTTTGGTTTTTGTTTCGCCGCCGCTTCCTCCGTCGCTCTTTTGTTGTTCGCACTATTACTACCACTCTCTTCCGACGTCTTCGCGGCCAAAGCCGGCGTCCCTCTCGCCATTTCCTCCTCCCACTTTTTCACCACCTCTCGCACTTTCTCCTTCCCGCTCTTCTCTTCGATCCAACGCTTCGCCTTCTTCGCTTTCTCGCTCTCGTCCTTTGGACTTAACTTTACTTCGGTATCCTCCCCTCTGTTTTCATCGCTCACGTACGGTAACACCATCGTCCCTATACGCTCGCCTTCGAGCTCGTAATCGATGGAGAGTTCCAACTCGTACCCGGGTATGATCTTTCCTTTTCTTTGGTTCAAATACGCTTCGCCGGTGATCCGCAGTGGTTTCACAAATCTCACACCATTTGCATCATTTTCGTCCAAAAACGAACCCCGTTTTTGTTTCTCCCCGTCGTCGTTTAAATCGTCGCCACAACAAACGAACTTAGACTCGAAAAAAACTCTCGTCCATTCTTTGCAATCCTTCTCCACCCAGTGCCACCCGTGGACGTTCGCGCCGTCTTTTCGTTCTTCCACGATCCATCTTTGATCGCCTTCCCCGAGCTTCGCCATTTTTATTAGTGAAGAGAAATTTCCTTCGTTTTGCTTCCAAACGCTTCTTTTTTTTTACTCGTGATGCAAAAAACACTCGATATTCTCTCTGTATTCTCTCTGTATCTTACCTGGCAAAATCAGCGCCACGACTCGAGGGTGTCGCGCACTCTGCGCGCTTTTATGTGTACGCCTCGATGCTCTGTGTATATCTTCTCGTCGTCGTCTCCAAACTTCTCTCTTCTTTGTCTTCTTCTTTATATATCTCTTTCTGCGCTTTTTTTCTCTGATCTCTTGTTGACTTTCTTTCCCTCCTGAAAAGAGTCAAAAGTCTTCCATTTTATCTTCTTTTTCTCTTCATTTAAACTTCACACGTAAAGTTATACACATAAAGCGAGAAGAGCAAAAATGCAAAGCGCGGCAGCATTCACCACCACCGTGACGCGAGCGACGTCGAGCGCGTTCGCCTCCGGGAGCACTCGTCGTGGTGCTACTCGTTACAAGAATAAGAACACCAACATCATCCCCGGCGTGAAGAAAATTTCAACGACGGCGCAATTAAGAAGCAGCAAAACAAAGACAAAGATAACAAAGACGAAGATCATCAGATCTATGTCGCCAATGCCAGACGCGGACGAAGACGAAGGTTCGGTCCTCGATTTACCGGAAGAATACGTCCGCGCGGTACCTTCGAGACGCCCGGACATCTTCCCGGATTTGCAGGAAATCAAACAGCCGATGCCGAACCCTTTACCGGGAGATCCGGAAATGCCGGACGAGGAGGAAGAGGAAGAGGAAAGGAAAGAAAACCCGGGAGAACCCGGCGAAGACGAGGAGGAAGACGAGAACGGAGAGAAAATCACGAAGAAAGAGAGAAAGAGGAGAGAGAAGGAAAGAGAGAACGAGGAATAAGAAGAGAGAGAGAGAGAGAGAGACTTTACACATTCTATCCATACTAATTGTTTTACACGCTATACTACTACTGATACTTTCCTACTGATACTACTACTTCTGCTACTACTACTACTACTTATTATTATTATTTCATCTGACGTCGCGCAACGAGAGGTTGATTCGAGTTCGTTTGGCAAAGTTGAGAAGGAATTCGTCGTCGTCGTCGTCGTCGAACGCTTTCTCGAGCGCTTCCGGAAACCGAAAGGTTTTTGAGGAACTCATCAACGTTTCGCCGTCGCTAAAGACTCTCGGGACGCCGTGAAACATCGTTCGAGATTCACCGCTGAGGACGATCGCATCTCCGCTGCGAACGATTAAAGCAGTCACCGGCTCCAAGGCTTTCGATTTTTGCCCGAGGAGAAAAATAGCCGGCAAACCGAGCGAAAGCGAGGCGATTGGTTTACTCAAGTTCATCTCCGCGTCGTCCACGTGACCGTTTAAAGTGTCTCCGGGAGCGTAGAAATTCGCCAACCCGACTTGCCCATCGAAGAATTTCTCCTCTCCTTTTTCAACGAAAGCAGCTTCTTTCCCGAACACAATCTCCAGCGTCTCCACGCACGCTCGTTTAATCCTCTCGTCCACCTCCGGCGCTCGCTCTTCCTCGTAAACTCTCTTCGTCCAATCGAACGGTGCCCCTACCGTAGCCCAACGTAACTTCCTCAACAAATGTCTCGCCGCTCTCGATTCCATCCCGTCGCCTCGTTTCGGAGGTTTCTCTAATTCCATCCACCCGTTTTCCTCTTCGTTCAAATACAAACCCGCTTTCGCCGCTCGATACAAATCCGCCGGCAACGGTTTCCCCAATCTTTGCCAATGATTCGTTTTATTCGGTCGTTCCGGGAGTATTTTCACGCAGTGCATGATTAACTCTCTCTGCTCTCGAAAATCTAACGCGTTCTGGACGTAATACGCGCCCGGGTGGTCCAATAACTTCCACACTCGAGGTCTTTCTCTCGATGGCGCGTTCGCAAAACGAGAGAAAGCCGCCACCTCTTCGACTCCTCCTTTTGCCTTAAACGTCTTTGTCCTCGTCGTCTGCTTCTCCTCCTTTTCCTCCTTCTCCGAAACACACATGGACAAAAAATCAATCGTTTCGGAGAGGTCACTCTCTTCCACCAGTTTCCCGCTCTTCCGTCTGCGTCCGGTTTTCGCGTCCACGCGAATCGTTTCCATCACTTTCAACCGATACTTCTTTTCCGCGAGAGAAAACGCGTTTTTAGTATTACTGTTATTCGTAGTATCGTCGTCGAAATTGTTGTTCGCGACGACGGAGGAATACATATTAGTTCGTCGTCTTTCTTTTTTAGAGCATGATGAAGATATGTGAAGTTTTGAGTGGTGTTTTGTGTCTCGTACCAGTATATAAGCGCTTGGGGAATAGAATGAAGACAAAATAGCACACGAATGTGTGCAAAAAACATCACACATCGCATAAAAAATGTTGTCGAGTACATGCTATATATATAATAAATTATCTACTTCTTACCACCCTTATTAGTTCTCTCTCGTTGCGTGTACAGCTGCTGCAACGCGTTTTTGGCGGCGCAACTCGGGAAGTTGCTCAAATCGTAATAATGTTCGGCCAAGTCGATTAACCACTCGCCTTTGATTTCCGTGACCGTCCGGACGTACTTCTTGGACGTCAAGACGAACTCGTTGTACACGACCCACTCGGGTTTACCGCTTAAATTCGTAGACGGGTGCAACAAAACCGATTCGTTGTCTTTGACGGTTAAGTACGAGCCGTTTCGTTCTTTGTGCGCGACTTGCATGAAGAAGCCGGTTAAGATGGCTTTGCGGATGTTGACGTAATAGTCTTTAGAGTGGAAGTCGGTGGATTCGAGGAGGACGCCGTGGCGTTGACATAAGCGGACTAACTGGTTGCGGACGTTATCCGCGGATTTCAACGATCGGTGATTTAAGTAGTTTTCCCAGCACCAGTTTTGGCTCTCGCCGTTTTGTTTGAACGCGTGGTAGGCGTTCAACATGGTCAAATGGTCGCCGTCCAAATGCGCAAAGTGCGCCTTCGCGGCGTCTGCTCTTTGTTGATCGTCTCGCGGGCGAATGAAACACTGCGGAACGGAAAGCATGGCGACTATGGTCACGATTTCGTTCGAACACTTGAACTTTGTGCTCCCGACTAACATCTTTGCCAACTGAGGATCTAACGGGAAATCGGACATGATTTTCCCGGCTTTCGTCAGCTCGCCTTCGTCGTCTAAAGCGCCTAAATAGTTGAGCAATTCTAACGCGCGCATTAACGTTTCCGGCGCTGGAGGGTCCATGAAATCGAAGTGGACCAAGTCGTCGATGCCTAATTTTTTCAACTGGATGACGACCGAGCCTAAATTCGATCGCAAAATCTCCGGGTACGTCTGTTCGATTAAATCTTTCTTGAAGGAAAGTTCCGTGTATAATCGAAAACACTTCCCGGGTTGGGTTCTCCCGGCTCTCCCGGCTCTTTGTTGCGCCGACGCTCGAGAAATTGGCGAGACTAATAAACTTTCCACTCGACTTCGAGGATTGTAAACTTTCTGTTTCGAAAACCCCGGGTCGACGACGTAGACGATCCCATCAATCGTCAAAGACGTCTCGGCGATGTTCGTGGACACGACCACTTTTCTCCCGGCGACGCCGCCGACGGTTAAAGCGTCCGGCGCTTTATCAAAAATCCTCTGCTGTTGATTCGGCGGTAACGTCGAATATAACGGCACCACATTCACAGGCCCGACGCTGTCCCCGATATTCTTAATCTCGTTCCTAATCTTCCCGCACGCGTCTTCGATTTCCTCCTCGCCGGTTAAAAACAAAAGCACGTCCCCCGGTGGTTCGCACCGGTGTATTTGCACCACCGTCCGAATCGCCGCTTCCAAATAATCTCTCTCAGGTTCTTGCGTGTAAAATATCTCCACCGGATGCGTTCTCCCCGGAACCATAACCAACGGTGCGCCTTCAAAATACCCCTGAAACTTCTTCGCCTCCAACGTCGCCGACATCACCACGCACTTCAAATCCTCCGGTCGCTTCTTCAACACCTCCTTCAACAATCCAAACAAAACGTCCGTCGCTAACGTCCTCTCGTGCGCTTCGTCGATCACAATCACTGAATATCGACTCAATAATGGATCTGTCATCGCTTCTCTGAGTAACATCCCGTCCGTGGCGTACTTCATGATCGTCTTCTGCGACGTGCACTCCTCGAACCGAATCGAATATCCAACCTCTTCCCCTATTTTCACATCCATCTCCTCGGCGACTCGTTTCGCCACCGACATCGCCGCCACGCGTCTCGGTTGTGTGCACACCACCATCTTGTTGTTTTTATGAGTGTACTTGGCGTCTACGAGAAATTGGGGGATTTGCGTCGTTTTCCCGGACCCAGTTTCCCCGACGAGAACTAACGTCTGCGAAGCCGCCAACTGGGAAAGAAAATCCGATTTTTGTTTCCACACGGGAAGCTTTTTCCTCGTCTCGAGGATGTTTAAATACGTCTGAGAATACGGCTCGTTGGTGTACGGATTTATCATTTCTTCTTGTTTCTGTTCATCACCGTTATCGAAAACTTGTATTCGCTGCTTTTTCTTCGGCGTCGTCGAAGACATTTGATTATGCGATTTTGAAGTGGTTTATTCCCCGGTGGGATGTGTTGGTTTTGTGAGGTATCTTCGATGCGAACGCGTTTAAACATGCGTCTAAGTATATTTACTACTAATTATTACACGCGACGAAAACGTTTGTACTACTATTTGTCTACTATACTACTACTACGAGAGAGAGCGATGATGAAAAAAAACTTAAATGGCTAACCCGCCGCTCTTCTCGCCGTAGACGACGCCTTTGCCTAAGCCGCCGCCGCTTTTGAAGTGAATCTCTCCGAGCTGCCTTTCCAACTCGTCGCCTTTAATGAACCGTCGAAAACACCCGTCTTTGTTCACCGTGCACAAGCGTGCGCACCCACCGGAGCTGGAATCCACCGCCATTGCGAGCGTTAACGCTTTCAACACGTACTTCTCGCACTCCGCTCTCGTCATCCGTTCCTTGAACTCGGAATCTAAAAACCCCCAGATGTACGTCGAGCCGCTTCCGTCCGTCGTCCACGGGGTCTTGATCATGTTCCCACCAGCCGTGCACGAATACACCTGCGCGCCAAATTTCTTGTCCCACCCGGCGGCAATCGCGTAGCACCCTAACCCGGTCCCGTTGTTCGCGTTTTTATTCTCGTAGTTGATCTTGGTCAATATCCTGGCGACTGTTTTCACCTCCATGGTTTCCCCGTGCTCTAATTCGATCTCGCGTTGCGCGCAGTGGTGCCGGACAAACCCGGCGACGGCTTCGGTATCCGCGGCGGAGCCTGATCGCGCCATGACTACGTTTTCGGTCAAGTTGCACATCTTATCCGACGCTCGGTTGGAAATGTACGTTCCTGTTTATATCGAAGTAAGTGTTTAGAGATGAGAGAAAGAGGTGATGAGAGATCTGTCCAAGAAGAGAATATTATGCACGTAAACGTACCCGTGGAGACTCTCGTGTCCGCGCCGATGACGATGCCACCCGCGTATTCGCACGCCACGATGGTCGTGCCCGTTTTTGGCGCTTCTTGTGCGTGGTTGATGCTCTCCATGTGTGCTTTTGCGCGTGATTTTCTGCGGGATTTTGTACCGAATTTTGCTCCATTTTTCCCCAAAGATCACACTTGGAAAGAAGCGCAGAAGCAGCGGCGGTGTAAAGAGAGAGACAGATGGTTTCAGACGAGAGAGACAGAGACGATGGTGTGTACTCCCAACAAGACCACATCAAACTCCCTCCGTGCTCGAACAACCTCGCCACCGCGTTGCTCACGGACGCGTACCAAATCACCATGGCGTACGCGTATTGGAAAAACAACACGCACGAACGCACGGCGAGTTTCGATTTACTCTTTCGGAAAAATCCATTCGGTGGAGAGTTTACCATCTTTTGCGGCTTAGAGGAGAGCTTAAAGTTCGTCTCGAACTTTAAGTTCACGAGAGCAGACGTGGCGTATTTGCGCGAGTGCGATTTCGCGAAAGAGATGGACCCGAGGTTCTTCGACGAGTATTTAAGTTCGGTGGACTGTTCGAAAATCACAATCGAAGGCATCAAAGAAGGAACCGTGGTGTTCCCGAGAGTACCTCTGATCCACGTGAGCGGACCTTTGGGCGTGACGCAACTTCTGGAGACGACTTTACTCACTCTGATTAATTACGCGTCTTTAGTGGCCACGAACGCGGCTCGACATCGGTTAACGTGCGGGGACGAGGCGCAGTTGTTGGAGTTTGGGTTACGGAGAGCGCAAGGCGTGGACGGCGGAGTGAGCGCGAGCAGGTACGCGTACGTTGGGGGTTTCGACGCGACGTCGAATTGCGAGGCTGGGAGACAGTTTGGGATTCCCGTGAGAGGGACGCACGCGCACAGTTTCGTGCAAGCGCACTCGAAGTGGGACGATATCCACGGGAGGAAAGTTGGCGAGTGCGAGGATTTTTGCAAAGAGGCGAGGGAAATGTTGAAAGAGTTGAGAGAGGCGATGGTGAGTAGCGATAGTAACAATAGCGCGGCGTATCAATTCGGGGAAACGAATGAGAGCGAGCTGATCTCGTTTTGCGCGTACGCGATTGCGTTTCCGAATTCGTTTTTAGCTTTAATCGATACGTACGACACGTTGAAATCGGGGACGCCTAATTACGTCGCCGTGGCGTTGACGTTGAAGAAGTGTGGGTTTCAACCCGTTGGGTTGAGAATAGATTCCGGAGATTTGAGTTATTTGAGTTTAATGATTAGAGAGTTTATGATTGAAGCGGAGAAGTGTTTAGAGCGTCGGGGAAAACATTTTTCGTTACTAGCGAAAGGATTAGCCGCGGAGACGAAAATTACCGCCTCGAACGATATCAACGAAACCGTGTTGAGAGAATTGAAACAAAGCGGTCACTCGATCGATGCGTTTGGTATCGGGACGCACTTGGTGACGTGCATGGCGCAACCGGCGTTGGGATGCGTGTATAAACTCGTAGAAATCGATAAAACACCTCGGATTAAATTATCCGAAGACGTAGAGAAAGTCACCATTCCGGGAAAGAAGCAGTGTTACAGACTTTACGGAAAGATTGGCGAACCGATCGTGGACGTCATGCTTCGCGAGGACGAAAAAGAACCGAAGGTTGGCGAACGCGTGTTGTGCAGACACCCGTTTTTAGAAGGTAAACGGGCGTTCGTCACTCCCGCGAAAGTGGAGAAGTTATTGTTGGTGTGTTGGGACGGCGAGAAAGGTGGGTGTCCTCGAAAATTTTACGAGGAAAGCGTAGGTTTAGAAAAAAGTAGATTGAGGGTAAAAGAGCAAGTGAAACTGATGCGAGCGGATCATTTGAGATACACGAATCCGACGCCGTATAAAGTGAGTGTGTCTGGCGATTTGTACCAGTTTACGCATCAGTTATGGTTGGATAATTTGCCGGCGAGAGAGTTGACTTGAATTGAATCTTTTTTAAAGCAAAATTTCTTCTTGTGTTTTTACAATGTCTTCCTCCTCTTCCTGCTCGGAGTCGACGTAGTTCAGATTGGGTTGCGAGAGCGGCAGAGGTTCTTCGTCTTCTTCCTCGTTGTCGTCGCTTAATATTTCTATGATCGTTTCTTCTTCTTTCTTCATCTTTTTTCTATCGCGCTCTTCTAGTTGTAGTCCTATTTTTTTTGACAAGCCTCTACCAGCTTGCTCGACCAACTTCCTCATCAACTCTTGATCTATTATATTTCTATCGTTATTGCTATTGTTATTATTTCCTTTTGGATTGAAGAACGCCGTCGCCTTGCTCACTCTCTTGGCGTTCTTTTTCTCGGCTTCTTCGCGAATGGCGGTTTCGATCGATTCCATGTTTTTCACGACGCTCTTCATGTCCGGTTTCCGTTGAAACAACTTCAACTCCGCGTTATACGTGTCTCTAAACTCAACGTATTTCGATTTCAACTGGTCGTACGTTTGTCCTTTTAACATCCTCCCGTCGAATCCGTATTTGTTCTCCAAGTCGTCGCGTAACTCATTCGTCTTTCTCGTTTTCTCCGCTTGCTTCGCTTTCGGTAGCAGGTGGTATTTCGTCGGCGGTGGAATCGGGTTTGGTAGTTTTATTACTGTTGTTGTTGTTTTATCGCCTTCTTTTTCTTCTTCTTCCTTAACTTCTTCTTCTTCTTTTTGTTCGTCGTCTTCGTTATCTCTCCCCGCAGCCGCCAACAAGAGAGGCTCCAACACGTTTCCTTTCCAACTCTCCACGATCTCCTCCATCTCTCGGTTCGGTCTCAGCGCCACTTCCCCGGTCCCGTCCCAATCCTTCTCGTCTGTCACCGGGCCTTTGCATCTCGGACAGTTTCGTTTCTTATCGTCTTGAAACGTCTTCATGTATTCGTTCAAACATTTGCTGCAAAACGTATGGGAGCACCGGATGAGGGCGACGGGTAAGTGGAACAGTTCTTTGCAAATTGGACAGGAGATTTTGTCTTGAAATTTATCCATCGAAGAGGAGGACAACACGTTTCTTTCTTTCCGCTTCTTGTTGTTGTCGTTCTTCATCATCGCTTCTTCTACCTCTTCTTCATCGTGTTCTTTTCTGCCTCGTTGCTTTGTGTTTTTGTCGCGTCAATAAGTTTTAATTTAATGGAGAATCTTTTCCATCTCCATCAAATGAAATCAAATGCGAGAAAATAGAAATGAAACAGAGAACGCACACACGCAGAGGAGCGCTCCTACGCGCACACACGGTACGCGACAAAAAAAAGGAGTATGGAGCGTAGAAGAGTCGAACTCCTGACCTTGCACATGCTAAGCGCACGCTCTACCAACTGAGCTAACACCCCAAAGGCGGCCACAACTTTTGAAAGAGTTGAGAGTCTACGTACCCCACTGAGTGCTGGAATTAATATACATAAACAATAACTAATTAGGGTTTCATTTTAGAATGTGAGCACTAATGTTGTCGGAAATCAGTGGTGGCTCGAGAACGTCGCGACTTGCGGAGCGCCGGACCACGTGCACATGAAGCAGGAAGTCCATCTGTACGGGTGTCCATCTGTACATGGTTGGTCTGAGAGGCACGTTCCAGACCGAGAAACTTCTCGCGGCAACTTCTAACTTCTACTTCTTCTAGCTTCTACTACCGGCGAGCTACTTCCGCTTCGTCGCGGTCGTTCGCGCGGGCTACTTACTACAGACACACAAACACTTTTTAAAACTACGACGAGTACTACTTTTTACAATCATCATCCATCACATGTTGTTGCGATCTAAATTACTATTTGTTAACACTACTATTGTTATTATAAAACTCCATGTTCCAGTTGCTCAAAAAAGCCGGCACTCCGGCAATGCTCTTCTTCTTGTCGTCGTCGTCTTCTTTCTCGACGTACAGCCTAAAATTTTTCTTTAAACTTTCGCTTTGTTTCTCCCAGGACGGGTCATTTTTTTCCAGCGAGACTAAATGTTTCGCCTCGTCGTAATTGAACAACAAACACGCGTTTTCGTTCGCGTTGCTCGTGATTAAAAATTGCGTCTTTGACGCTTTTTCGCCAACCAGTTCGATGTTAAATCCAAACAAAAGTTTCACCGCCTCGCGAAATTTGAGCACCGTGGATTTGAACGCCACCAGTAAACGCTGCTCTTTCTTTTGTAACTTTGATATGATGTCATCCGACGAGGAAGAAGTGTTGTTATTGATGTAATTACTGCTGTTGTTGTTTTTTAACCTGGTGATTTCTTTTTCCAAGCCTCGGATGATTTCGTTCGTAAACGGGCTCGCTTTCGTTTGTAAAATCTTCTCGCCTTTTCTCTCGTTTTCAGCCATCTTTTGTAAACTGGCAATCTCGGAGTCTTTCGCTTCAACGATCGATTTCGCGTTTAACGCGTCCGTTTTAGCCGTTTCCAACTCTTTTTCTAACGCGTCTTTCAGTTTTTCTTCCTCCTTGGCTTTAGATTCGAATAACTCTCTCTTCGTCTGTTCGACTTTCAACGCTTTCGTCGCCTCGGCTAACTTTTCGGAAAGAGCTATGGTTTCCGTTTGTAACGCGCCAACTCTGTTCTTCAACTCCTCCGGTCCTTCATCTAACAACGACGCCGACGTCCATTTCCCGGCATTCATCAACGCACGCTGTAACTTTTCGTTCTCAATCTCTTTCGCGCGTACGCTTTCCTTCGCGCGCGATAATTTCGCCTCCGTCGAGCGCAAACGTTCCTCCACGGCTTCCACGGAAACCATCTTCGAGTGCAACATGTCACCTCTCGACGCCGACGCTTCTAGACTTTTCATCTCTTGCCTCAAAATCCTAATCGTGTGTTCTTTTTCATCGTCGTTTTTCTTCCCTTTTCCTTTCTTGCCGACGCCGCCGGGCGATTTCGGCAACGAGTTCAAATTCGTATTCTCCAACAACGCTTTCTTTTCCTCCTCGAGCGCGCTCTTCAGCCCCTCGTTCATCTCTAAAGCCTCCTCTAACTTTGCCTCGACCGTTTTCCTCTCGTTTCTTTTCCCTCGCAAATCCGCGACTTCCATCTCCAACTCGGCGTTGACCGTTTCCGCTTTTTCCAATCTCTTGCGCAATTTTTCAATAACCTCGTTTTCTTCTCTCACCTTATCCTCCAACTCGTCGCCTTCGTCGTCCATCACTTTCTTCTCCAGAGCCGCGTGTCTCGTTTTCAAAGCGAGCAACTTCTCGCGAAGTTTATCGCGTTCGGTTTCTGCCAGTTCTCGAGCCTCGACTTCTCGTTTTATCATCGAAGGCGAATAGTTTTGCTGCTGCTGCTGATGATTATTATTCGCGGTTGTTGTCGCCAAAACAATCGCAGCATCGTCGTTACCATTAATAGCATTCGTCTCCTTCTCTCGGGCGAGCTTCTCTTTATCCACACTCGTCGCTCTGGTCGACCTCCTCCTCGGCGAAACCATCGGCGACGCGCTTCTCCTCTTCTTCCCTCGTTGTTTTTCTTCTTCTTCTTCATCTTCTTTCGTCTTTGCTCCTCCTCTCGCAGAAGACTCAGACATCATCGCCAAAACCTTCGCCTCCGTGGAAACCCTTTTCAGTTCGCTCTCCGCCAATCTCATGCGCAAATCGACGTTCTCCTCTTCCGCTCGCGTCGCGCGTTTCTTTTGCGCTTTGAACTGTTGGACGAATTCAGTCTTGACCAGATTCGTTTCCTCGTACGCGTTTGTCATCATTTTTGTCGACATCTTCTGCCGCTTATTATTAGTATTATTCGGGGAAGAGGACGACGGGAATCGTCTAACGCCTTTCTTTTCCATCGTCGGTTGAATGTCTTCCTCTTCTGACTCGTCGTCGTCTTCGTTTTTGTCATCTTCCTTCGGGAGGCGAGGGGAAGAAGAAGAAGAACGACGACGTAAACGACGATCTTTTTCGGCGGTGAGCGCAGGAGAAGGGGAGGGGGAGGAGGACGTTTTTCTCCTCAAAGGCATATTTGATGAGTGCTCGCTACTAGGAAAGCGTAGATATGTGTGTGTGATTATATATAGTGAGAGATGTTCTGAGGAATTGAATTGGATTTGAGAACTAACAGGGTGGTTTGTTGTGAGCTCGCTTCTATATTGTTTTATATAAAGATGCTACTTATTCAATATAATTTCAAAAATCTAGCTACGTTGTATTTACCATCCGATAATGATGATGATGATGATGCGCGTCTCATCAATCTCTCCTGTTCTCTCTTTCTCTCCAAACACCCTCTCCTCTCTCTTGCTATCTCTCGGTCCACTCTCTCTTCTCTTTTTCTAGTAGTATATATTCGCGTGTAATGATACACATTTACTTCGTCAAGAGCGTGGAGGCTGTCGAAGACTCGTACCTCCAGTTCGGCTCCAACTTCTTCGCGAGTCTGTAGTATCTCGCCAATCTGTGGATTCGGGATTCGATCAAAATCAATCGAAACTTGGAGTCCATGTCCTTGCGGTTTCTCTCCAAGTGCTTGCGCACGGACACGGCTTTCTTGATCAAACAGTACAAATCTTCCGGCAAAGTCGGCGCCAAACCTTGACCCTTCAAGATGCGCATGATTTTGGAGTTGGTCACCGTGGACACTTGCGGGATGCCGTGGTTATCTCTCAAGATGATGCCGATTTGCGACGGCGTCATGCCTTTCTTCGCCATCTTCGCGATCATGTCTTTGATTTCATCCGGGGAGGTTTTGCACCAGAGCGGCGCCGATCGTTTGAAAGGGATGGACGATTTGGACATCCCTTTTCCTTTGCTGTGCATGCGACCCATGTTTGCAAGTTAGTGTTCTGTTGTTTTTTGGAAAAGAAGAGAGAGAAAGGAGGTTAGTATTCTGCTTTTTGTTAAGTTTTTTGTTGCAGAAGACATTTGCACACACACAGTCCCAAAAAGGTCTTTTCTCTTTAGGACCAAAATCGCGCGTCCGTCGTCTCGTCGTCGGTGTGCGCAAAACACCACCACACCGACGGAAACGACCATAATATCCGCAAAGAATACGTTCACAACGATACAAAAACAGTCGCATCCGCCCGTTCATATCTTCGCATCTCATCAAATAAAACACACTCATACTCATCGCGCAGCAAATTTCTCTCTCGCGTAAGGCAAAAAGAGGCGAGTTTTCTCTGCGCAAACAAGGAAAAAAAAAATGAAAAATCTCAACGAGAGCAGCGCCGAAGAACCAAACGCGAACGGCGCTTTCAACCGCTCCGTCGCGCGTTCGTTCCAACCTATTCTCGTTCGCGCGAAAACAAACGGATTTTGAAAGAGAGAGAGAGAGAGAATACACATATGCGTGTGTTTTGAGCGTACCTTTTCTTTTTTTTTATGAAGCGAGAAGAGTTTCTAATGCATGAGGAAGGAAAAAGGGGTTGCTTTTTCTCCCTTTTTTCTTTGTTCTTGAAGTAAAAAACTCTCCATTTTATACACAAAAGTATACACTCATGCTCAGATACTTAGCGAAGCGAACTTTGCAAAGAGGAGGAGCTGCTTTGTCCGCGCAGAGAGGAGCGGCGTCCTCTTCCGGACGAGGAGGAGAAAATGCTCGCGGGGCTCTCTTGGTACGCAAAGCGTTCGTTTTTCATTTTTAGAATGATGTTTGATTTGATTTGATTTGATCTCTTCCCCGTGAAAGAAGAGATCCCCTTTAGTTGTGCTCTGACCCTCTCTCCTCTCTTCTTTCTTTCTCTCTCTTATTATTATTATTACGATGAATACAACATCAAAAACAGTACTCCACGGATGCAGTGGTGACCGATTTTGAACACTCGACCGGTTTATACCGCGCCGAGTTGGAAGGTCTCGCCTCCGGGAAAGACATTTTCGACCACTACGATTTCACCCGAGCACCCAAAGGAACCAAGGACGCGCCGTGTATCGTGACGAGTGAGATGGAATATCGAGTGGTTGGCGTGACCGATCCAGACGACGATTCGATCGTCATTTGGGGACGATTAGAGGAAGGGAAAGGACCGATGTTAATCGGAGACGAATGGTTCGTACATAAACGCGTCGGGGGCGGAGGAGCGCACTAACGCAATAATATTCTTCGCGTTTGTACTCGAGAGCGTATACGTAAGACCACACAGTTGTAACATCATAGAAATTCCTATTCACACCTACATCACGAAAAACGACGAAATAATGATCTTCGTCTTTCTTCCTTTTGTCGTGCGTCCTTCTGATGCTCGTTTCAGTTTCGTCGTTTACGTCTCGTTATCGTTTTGTGCTTTTGTCCACGTGTCATGAAACGAAGAAATTGCGATCAAATTCTTCACAAAAGTCCGTCTCTTCCTTTGCGAGCAGAGAGCTTCAGAGAGAGACTTTTAGGATCGTTTCCTCTTGCACTCGAGAAGAGGGTGTTCGTGTTGTTCTTCTCGTTGTTGCACTTCGAGAATATCTCTCCCGTTTGTGATACACACGACGGGTGAATTCAGTTATAAAACCAAACCGTATCTCTGAGAAGAACGATGATGATGAAGATGACGACGACGATGATGACGCGAGCGGTTGCCCCGCAATCTGTTCGAAAACCGCAGAAGAAAAAGAGCATTGTCATCGCGAAAGCGCGCGAAGAATCCGATGAAGAAGCCTCGTCTTCGTCACGAGAGGAGAGACGTGATGATGAAAAAATTGGTCTCTTCTCCTCTCCTGCAACCGTGGGGGTGAAAAGACGCGACGCGTTTGCTCTCGCCGCGGCGACTCTCCTTTTCAACGAACAAACTATTCCGGCTGCATTTGCCGCGTACGGTACCGCGTCAGGGGGTGGGGACGAAGCGTCGCAACCGGTCACGTATTCCACTTTTTACGGGGCGGCGGAACCTCCCGCCACGTACGGCAAAGTCGGCGGAACGACGCCAAACAGAGCGAAGTATTCCTACGAAGTTCCGTCCACGTGGAAAGAAGAGCCGACGTCGAAAGTTGAAAAGGGCTCGGGCGGGCAAGACTCTCGATGGGTCCCGCGAGGCGTCAAAGGCGTCAAAGCTGTGTTGGTAACTTTAAATCGCGCCGGCGAAGACGGGCAAGAGTTTTCGTTGCAAGACACGACCATCAACGCCTTAGCCGGCTCGGATCCAAACTTACAAGACGCACTTTTGAACGGTTTAGTGAAAACCAATCGCTCAAACGTTGAGAGACAAGAATACATCCAGTACGATATCGAGGCGGCTATTTATTACGGGGTCAAAGCGACCGTAGATAGCACCGGGAGGCTCTTCGCTTTGATCATCTCCGCGCCGGATAACGTGTACAAGAAAGAGAGGGCGACGTACGAACGGATGTTGGATTCGTTTCGAACGTACATTTTAGACACGACAAAGTAAAGAATGACTGCAAGTGAACGAGATAAACAGAGCGAATTACTGTGTTTTTGTAATAAGAGAGAGAGAGAGAGAGAGAATACGAGAGAAAGTAAAAGCATACGACATTTTTTTTCCTTTGCTGCTTTCCTTTCCCCCCTTTAGTTTTTTGCACACTCCTCGTTGAATTCCCTCATTCATTTATCACCAACGAAACTCAAAACACCACACACACTTGCGAACAATGAGCGACCACGAAGTCGAAACTTTTGAATCCACCGATGCCGGTGCCTCCAAAACGGTACCGATGCAAGCCGGTTCCGTCCGTAAGGGTGGCTACATCGTCATCAAAGGCAAAGCGTGCAAGGTACGCGCTTCCTCCATCATTTTTTCGCATTTGTGTCGAAAAATGAAACGAATTCGTGCGCGCCCGTCCAGTCGCGAACGGGATGTTGGGCGTTTTACGCGCGTTTTGAATGCGCTCCCACGCGTTTTACTCTTTTCGAGTTTTTGTGGTGGCGTCTGAAACGTTTCATTATGCGTTTTACGCCCGATTGCGTTCAAAAAAACCCTCTCACTTTTCTCTTTTTGTTGTACTCACCCCTTGCCTCTTCCTCTCTTCAATACTCACAATTCCCTTTTCGCGAACAGGTCATCGACGTTTCCACGTCCAAAACCGGCAAGCATGGTCACGCCAAGTGCCACTTTGTCGCTGAAGACATCTTCACCGGCAAAAGATGCGACGAACTCGTCCCAGCTGGTCACAACTTGGAAGTTCCGGTCGTCTCCAAGGCGGAATACACGTTGTTGGACATCGACGACGACGACCACATGTCTTTGATGGATGAAAAGGGAGACACGAGAGAAGATTTGAAGTTACCGGATGACAGATCCGGGGACTCTGCGTTTGCTTTAGCGCAAGAAGTGCAAAAGAAGTTTGACGAAGGCGCGGAAGTTGTGGTGACGATTATGTCTGCGATGGGCATCGACCAACTCTCTGGATGGAAGGAGGCTGCGAACTAAATGCTCATGTCGAAATAGTTTAAAGACGTAGAAAGAGAATATATAATAAGGTGTCGAAGTGTGCGTGGTTGGTAAGATAGGTCATGACGTTACCCATGCGCGTTTGTATTTTTTATCAAGGGGCAAGAGAGAGGAGTAATAGAGAGAGAGAGAGGGAGAGAGAGAGAGAGAGAGACAACTCTTTTTCGCAAAGGTATCAACAATTCGGTTTTATTCGGACAGTGCGTTTCGCGCAAAACTAGGATACCATTCGCACTGAAGGAAGAGCGGTTTAGAGATCATTTATATTTAGAGAGAGAGAGAGAGAGAGAGTGAGTGAGAGAGAGAAATTGTATACAGAGCATCGTGCATACAAACTAGTAACTAATAATCGCGTTCGTAAGAAAGTGCCTTTCTCGTTTTTGCTTAAATTTCTTTCCTTTTGTTCCTCTTTCTCCCCCACAAGTTTGTTGTTCACACACGCCTTTCGCAAAAGTCACGCAACAATGGCGACACCGGCGATGAGCAACATATGCGCCAACTTTGAAGAAGTCGGGCAGGTGCGCGTTTCTTTCTTTCTCTTTCTCTTTCTCTTTCTCTTTCTCTTTCTCTCTCCTTCTCTCTCTCTTTTCCTCCGCTTTGACGGCTTTTGACGCAAAAATCTTCTCTTTTCTCTCCCCTTCGTCTCCCCCGACGGCGCGTATAATAACAGGCTTTCGCGCAGCACTACTACCAACAATTCGACGGAGACCGATCGCAACTCGGCCCTTTATACAACGAAACCCACTCCATGCTGAACTTTGAACACTCCGCCTCCCGCCCGGGGCAGTTTAAAGGCGCCCAATCCATAGTCGAAAAATTAGTCTCTTTACCGTTCCAAAGAGTCCAACACCAAGTGGTGACCATCGACACGCAACCGACGCCGAACGGCGGCGTGTTGGTGTTCGTGTGCGGGAACTTATTGATTGACAGCGAAACGCAACCGCAGAAGTTTGCACAGACGTTCCAGCTGATGCCGACGGATTCGGTCGGGTTACCCGCGGGGAGTTATTTTATATTCAACGACGTCTTTCGCCTGAACGTCGGTTAAGAAGAAGATGAAGAGAAAGAATAAAGGATTAGTTTAATAAGTACTTTTAGAAGAAGAAGAAGAAGAAGAAGAAGGAATTCATCACATCGTTGTTATGAAAATTTACGTCGCTTGTATACTGTATGTAGTAGTTTAGTATGCTGGTGTGATTGTTATTATGATCATTCGTATTATTACAAGATACCGGGAGACTCTTCGTCGTCCTCGGTCGTTTTATAGCGGCTGCTGGTGATGACTTGTTTTTTGGTGTACTTATTATTTTCCGCTTTGGTGGTATACACGAACCAAGCCACAGCGATTGTAATGAGGCTAAGCATTGCCACGGCTTCCTTGACTGGATTATGCCTAAACATAGCGCCGCTGGCCAAGTGCACGTCGGCTTCTCCCAACGCCCCCGGGGCAAAAGTTGTGCCTCTAGCTTCTCCCAACGCCGCCGCCGCGTTAGAGTTGTACACTTGGCGTTGTTTGCACGATTGCGCCGGCCCGTGCTCTTGTTCTTCGCATCGAAACTTACCCAAGAAGCTGTACGCGTCGCTGAACATTTTAAACTGCGCCTCTTTCGCGGCTGGACCTTTCCAGTTGTTGATTTTTTGCTTGAACGTTTTCGCTTTGCTAAACATGAAGCGCATGTCTCGGCAAGATTTCACGTTCCACTTGCCGATCGGTTGGTTAAAGTTGAACGTTTCCGCGAACATGTCGCGCATAGATTGCACATTCTGCACGTCCCAGTTGGAAATATCACTGTTAAATTTCTTCGCGCCCATAAACATTCCGTTCATGTTGGTTACCGTATGCGTCTTCCAATGGTCGATGGATCGATTAAAACTCTTCGCGTCGTGGAACATATCTTGACAGTTTTGTAAGTTTTGCGTGTTCCATTTCGATATGTCCGCGTTAAACGTATCCGCGCCGTAAAACATTTCCTGCGCGTTTTTCAAATTCTTCACGTCCCACTTACTCAAATCGCCGTTAAAGTCCCACATGTCGTAAAACGCTTTCGACATATCCGTTACTCTGGAAACGTCCCAATCGGGCATGATTCCATACTCACTTCCTTTACACATACCACCGATTGGGTTGGATTGTAAACATTCCTCTATGGCGTTATGGAACGTCTCGTCCGTCAACGGTAGCTTATCCTTCTTTTCTTCGTCTTCTTCGTCTTCGCCTAAACTCGAATCGATCGATTCGTTTGGCGCGCACGTGTTCAACATAACGCCCTCCGCCGGGTCTCGTTCGCACACAAACGCTCTTTGAAACGCAACCGCGCCTTTCACCGCGTCCTTCATCGGCGTTTCCGTTGCTTTCCCTTTCCAACCGGAAATGTCCGTCGCGACCGTCTCGCAGTTTCGAAAGATTCCCGCCATCGTCTCCACCTGTTCCGTGTTCCATGTCTCTAAACCGACGCCCTCAAAGTCTCTGCAATCGAAAAACATATCTCGCATAGACGTGACTGAACTCACGTCCCATTTCGATAAATCCGCGTTGAACTCGGTAAACTTCACCGGGTGAGAAGTTTCGCTCTTTCGACTTTTCCTCTCGCTCGTCGACGACGCAAACGCCAGGTCCATGTTGGTCACTTTGCTCGTGTCCCACCTCGGCATGGCGCCGAATTTCGGAAGCTCCGCGCACATCCCATCCACCGGGTTCGTTCTCATGCACTTCTCGATGGCGTCTTTGAACGTCTCGTCCGTTAGAAACTGTGTTTGTTCTTTCACGCTGTTGTTGTTGTTCTTGCTATTGTCGTTCTTGTTTGCGTTCCCATTCTCCGCGCAGAGAGCACCTTTCCCGGACAAAGAGGAGAGCACGAGGAGGACTTCGAGTGCCCGACGACGATGACGACGTAAACGACGATGACTCCCAGAAGACGACAAAGAAGAGGAGGATCCTTTCCCTTCTTTCCTCGAAGAAGAAGAAGAAGAGGACGCTTCGAAAAGGTGAACGTTGTTCTCGTTTCTCATTTTCCCGAGAGAAAGAGAGACGCGGCCCTTCTTTAGTACGATTTCCCCAGAGCAAAAGTCTTTATTAATCCGCGCTGCTGGAACACCACGCAGGACGAGGCGCGCGAGGACGATTGAGACGTAAACGAGCTGAGAGCAAAGGAGGATGCAGAGATTCTCTCTTTCTCTCTCTCTCTTAAGTGTTATTCTTTTTGCGCGTGATTTTGTGCGGGAGAGTTTGGATGATGCTGCTCTTTAAAATACACAATTAAATGCTCTCAACGCGTACGCGCGAATACGCGCATTGGGCGGCGACGACAATTTAGACGACGACGCTCTCTTTCTCTCTACTCTACATAGTATCGCTGCTCTAGATGATGCACTTTCGCTTTATTACATCGCGGTTTTCCCGCTCAACGTCAACTCGACCTTCTCCAATAAGTTCCCGTTTTCCAACGCCGCCGCGACTCGCTCTTTATCCTGGAGCTGTTTGTTCACTTGCGCCTCGGAGGCGTGCGAGCCTTTGGAGACTTTCACGTCGACTTTAAACCTTTTCGGTAACACTCTCATCAGTTTCACGCGAATGCTCAATCCGATCAAGGTCGCCATGGAGCAGTGTTCCACCGTTGGGGTGAAAAACACCGTCACTCGCGATAACTCGTCCTCCACTTTGACGTTCTCTTCCGAGACGACCGCGAGTTGTTCCAACGAGTACGGGTGTTCCGGGTCGTTGATGTCTTTTATGTGCGAGAAAATCTCCCGGGCATCGATTGGATCTCTTATTATCTCATTGCTTTTGATGACATCTCTTTCCTTCTCTCGTTTCCATTCTCTCAGGGATCGGGAGACGCTGATGCTCTTGTTGTTGTTCTTATCGGTTTTATTAGTACTATTCACGAGCGAAAACGGGTTGGCGTTGTCGTACTGATGTTCATGTTGTTCTTGGACGACACTTCCACCACCAAAACCACCACCGCCGGCGTTCATTTGTTGCGCAAAGCGTCCAAAGTGTGACGGATATTTCCCCCACTTTTTGTTCCCCAAATCTCTCATCAGATGTCTTCGCTCTGTTCTTCTTTATCTGTCGTCGTCTTCTCCCACCACCACTCGAAGGCGACGATGAAAACGAGAGCGAAGAGCGGACGACACGCGTCGTCGTCCTCTTTGTCCTCCTCTTTGTCGACGAGAACATCGAGTGTACGTGGCAACGATTCAGACGACGAGAGGAAAACGACAAAAACCAGACGAGGACAACAAAAGACGTTTACGACTACGATGAGTACGAGTGCGAGTAAAACGACGACGACTCGACGGGAACATTTGCTTTTATCAGAGTTTTTGTTCTTTGGAATGATTTGGAACAGAAGAATAGTGTTCGCGGACGAGATGACTTTAACGGAATACGTGGACGAAACGAACAACTTCCACCTCTCCTACCCTCGCGAATGGGTGTTAGAGAAGAAAGCGGGCGCGACGGCGTTGTTCAAAAACCCTTCCGTGAAATACGCATCGATAGGGGTCACGGTGACCCCGGTACGGATCGACTCTCTCAAAGAGTTTGGCAGTTTAGAGGACATCGGAGCAAAGCTCGTGGAGGCGGAATCAAAGAAGCAAACGACCGTGCCGGGCGGAACGTTTATGGAACGCCAAAGCGAACGCGAGTCGGTGGATACGAAGACGACGTTTTACGAGTACGAGTATAGGTTAATTACGACGCATGGGAATAAGAGGGTGTATAATTACGTCGGGGTGAGAGATAGAACGTTATTTATCGTGAACGCGCAAGCGTACGAGATCGAAGAGGGAGGCGAGAGCGAAGCGGATGAGAAGACGAGAGCGTTGTATCAAGAGGTTGGTCGATCGTTCGATGTTTTGAAGTAGAAAGAGAGCTAAAATGAGTTCTACTGATGTTGTTTACTGTTTTGAATGCTACTATCATCTATCGATACTACGCCTACTAAAAATCACGGTTCCGACGCCACTTCGAACATTTGGCCGTTGTATTTCCACCAGTTCCCATCTTCCGTTTTGTACACATTCGCTTTGCAGTGCCAGTGCATTTTTGAGGCTTCGCCGTAGTATAAACCAGTCGATTTATCGTACGCGAATCCATCAGGAGCAATTGTCGACTTTAACGCTTCCAGACACATCTTTTCAATGTCAATTCTCTCGCCACCACCGGCGCCGATGCTTTTTCCGTGGGATTCCAGACAACGTTTAAGCTCTTTGATTGAAAACGTTTTCGGATCAACAACACTTGCTGCTACCGCTGCTGATTCTGTTTCCGCCGGCCCTTTCTTCGCACTCTTTCTCACACCTTCGTCGTCGTCGTTGTCGTCGGAATCTGCGAACATGTCGTCTTCGGCGTCTTCGTATGTCGTTTTTGCCTCCAACTTCAAGACCAGATTCGCCGATTTTTCCAACATTTGCTTCTCGATGGTGTACGCGCCGTACTCTCCAGCCGCGACTAATCTCGACGCAATCGCCGTGATTTCGTCAAATATCTTCTTATTCTCACCTTCTAATTTTACACTCTTACCTCTTTCTTTTTCTTGTTGCTTCGTCTTCCCGTTCTTCATTGATTTTTGTTTCGACACGTACTTATTCTTACTGTTTGTATTCCCCGGTCCTCCGCTCCCGCCGCCGACGCGTTTAATCGCCCTCAGCGCCGTCTCCGTCGGTCCTTCCAGCAACTCCGCCAACCGCCTCTTCAATTTCGCCACTCCCTCCTCGGTCTGATCGTATTTCATCTCCTCGTCTTCCTCCGCCGCCTTCTCCGCCTCCATCAATCTTTGCGACGACGGTTTCACCGTCTTGAACTTTTCGTACTCCTCTTTCGTCGTCTCGTCGATCCAACTGTCCTCCGCCAGTTTCTTCTCCTTCTTGTATTCCACGTAATTTCCCGTCTCTTGGTCGAAATATCCTTCTTGTTCTTCTTTGGACATGTCAAACCGGTCCATTTTTGCCTCCGCCTCTTCCTCCTCTTCCTCCTCTTCTTCTCGAGAGTTCTCCTCCTTTTCCTCCTCCTCCTCGTTAAAGTCATCGGCTTTCCCAAGAAGCGTTCGCGCTCGTTTCCTCGCTCGAGTCGCGTCCTCGATCGTTTCTTTCGATTTAATCGTCTCAATCATCGCCTCTTCTTCCGTTTCCGTTGCGTTCGCGCCATTCAAAGCGCCTCCATTATCGTCGTCATCCTCGCCGGGAAGTACCGTCGTTCGCTTCTTCTCTTTCAGTTTCGATTTCAATTTCAATTTCTCTTCTCGCATGGCTTCGCGGACCAGGAAATCGACATCGGAGTTGTTCCCTTTCTTGCTTTCGGTGACATCGTAATCATTCTTTTCGTTCTCAAACTCGTCGTCGGAATCAGAAGACGATGATGTCGTCATTAGAAAGAACGTTTTCTTTTGGGGAAAGTTTTGGGGAAATCCGTCAGAATAAAAAGCTTTTCAACAACAACGGTTTAAGCCGGGAGGACGACCGCTCTAGAGAGAGAGAGAGAGAGAGAGAGAGAGAGAGACTGCTGCTGCGAGAGACACCACCCTAACCACCCAAAACACATGCACGCGGTGAAAGTAACGACGTCTTCGTCTTTGAAGTCTTTTCTCTTTCGTCGTCTCGGGAATCAGAAAAGGAGGAGTCGTCGTCATCCTCTTCTGTCGTCGTTGTCGAACGACATCAGCACGACCGCGACAAGTCAAAGAAGACAGACGATAGTCAAAGAAGAAGTAACAAAAAGAATGCCCGCGAATGTAAAGAAAGAAAATCTGCCGGAAAAAGTCTGCGTGGTGTGCAACCGCCCGTTCACTTGGAGGAAGAAATGGGAACGGTGCTGGGATGAGGTTACAACTTGCTCAAAGAGTTGCAACGCGAAGAGGAAGCGAGAGAAGCAACAGCAGCGAGGAGGAGAGAAAACGGAGGGAGAGCAGCATCAAACGATGACGACGACGATTCAGAGCGAAGAAGGGAATAAGTTGTGCAATAAATGCGGCAAATCGAGAGCGATGTTAATCCGATGTCAAATCGACAGCGGGAAGCGTTGGAATATGATATGCGTAGAAGGATGTTGGCGAAGCGTTTCCGGCGGAGTTACGGATGGTACCGCGGAGTTTCCGTACTATAAGTACGGCGGCGTGTGGAAGAATCGGAGGAAAGTTTCGTTGGAGGAGAAGAGAAAGGCGCCGCCAGTTGTTGGGGCGGTGTTGGGTGAATAGAATTTAGCGCTTTTTAATGAGTAGAGATATCATCTCGTCCTAGTAGTTTACCGTCCTCGTTTACGTCCTCGTCATCGGGAGACCAATCGTCTGACTTCGTTCAGCTCGTCGATGGAGATGGATCCGTTGCCGTCGGCGTCGAAAATACGAAACAGAATGTCCGTCATTTCCAAAAGTTTCTTATACTCGAATCGTTTCCCTTTGTTTTCTTTGTTGCACTCGCGGAAGAGTTCGATGAAGCGCTCTCGCGTGACTTCGCCGTTCTTCTCCTCTTTTATTTTGCGTTCGAACGAATCCGAACGTCTCAACACGCGAATAAAGTCTCGAAACTGTTCACGAGAGCAGCAGTTATCCTCGTCGGAGAGTGCTCGGGCATTTCCCAAGTAATCGTGAATTTTTGCGGCGTTCGATCGAGTGATGAGCGCGTAGCCTAAATCTCTAGAGGAGATCCACCCGTTGTTCTCTTCGTCGTAGTGGGAAAATTCCATGTCCACGAGCGTGTCGCCGATTTCGTTGAGAAACGCGCGAAACTCCCCAAGAGTTATTTTCCTCCCCAAATCGTATTTGCTCTCGTTGCTAGTGTTGCTATCATCGCTATTGCTAGTATTGCCGCCTCTACCGAACCACCTTCCGATTTTGGATTTGTTCTTCTTCTTTTGAAAAAAATGATTGTAAATCCCGTTCCCGATGACGTCTAAATTCCCTTGATCGATGTTAACCCCGGTTCTGCTCATCAAAAAATCCGCCTTCGCGTTCTTACTACTACTTCGCATCCGTCGCATCATCATCGCAAACTCGTGCGCGTCCAACGCCCCGTTCCCATCCACGTCCGCTTTCAAAAACTCCTTCAAAATCTGTTCGTCCGAAAGTTTCATCAGCGTCGTGAAGAACACAAACTCTGGAAAGTTGATCATCCCGTCGTTGTTGGTATCGAAATACGCCGCGATCCGTTCTCCACCGACGAAACTCCTATTTTTCTTCGACTTCAACACGTTCGTTTCCGTCACGTCTTTCCCTTCAACCTCTTCTTCCGAGACCACTTCGCCTTCTAAACTCCCCGACCGGATGTTCGTCTTTTGGTACACCGGTATCGCCGATCGAATCAAATCTTCTTTCGTCATCATCGTTTCCCCTCTCGCGTTCTTACCGGACGCGAAATACGCGAACACTTTGTCCAAGTTCGAGTGTTCTCGCAAGCGATTCTCGTACGCGAAAAATACCTCCCTCCTGTATTCGTCCGATACGAGCGAAACTCCTCCCAAAGTGTTTGCTCCTCCGGTCAGTTGAGATACAAATTCTTTCGCTCTTTTTAAAAGAAACCATTCATCATCGGCATCATCATCCAAAGCTTTCTCATCGCTGCTTCTTTCGCACTCCGCGGACATCGTCGCGCAGAACAACGCCACGCCGATGCCCGCCGCGCCTGTTAAGCCGCGAAGAAAGTGTTCTTCTTTTCCTCCGTTAAACGGATTGGATTTAGTTTTGTTTCCCGAAGTTGAAGAAAGCGAGGACGACAAGAAGTGCGTTGGAACGAGAGGCAGAGAAGGATGACGACGAAAACGATGCGTGTCTCTGATTCTGAGATTGATTCTTTTGCCCCCAACATCGCGAGAAAGTAACATCAACATCCGATTCATCTTTGCCGTGTTGTTGTTAAGGAGCGTGTGAAGTATTTTGTGGATCTTTCGCCTTCAATTTACAAAGAAGGAACTACTAAAACAACGCGCGAGAAGTAAGAGCTCTATTCTTCTCATCCTTTCTCAGATTGGATATCTCCCAGTCACGATGCTGGGCACTCTGTGCGGTTCGCTCTGGAACCCTTTATATATCCTCGCCAGTCTCTGCGTGGTCAACAGTTTCCCTTCGATGGAGACGCCGACGTCGGCCAACGCCATGGCGTCCAATTTAACGCCCCTGAATTCTTTCGGCGTGAACATGCGCTTGTGCTTTTGGACGGACGCGTAGAGCGCGTTGACGGCGTAGAGGAGCATGCCTTGGTGGAAAGTTTCGTTTGCGAGGTTTTCGTCGTCGAATTTGTTTTTGGTGGCGTGGAGGCGCGCGGCGGGCGAGGACGGGGCTGCGTTGGCGTCGAAGGACGCGTCCAGTTCTAAGCGGCGGCGGCGGTGTTCTTCCGCGATTTCTAATCGGTGAATGAGGTTGGAATCAGACGCGTCGTCTAAGTCCGAATTGTCTTCGTTGTTGTCCTCCAGAGCGCGGCGGCGCTTGGTAAACTCGTCTCGCGTCATTTTCAATCGCATCAAAGATCGTTCCGCGTCGGCGACTAACAAACGCATCTCTTCCCGTGCTTTGCGTCTCTTTTGAAACGCGCGCGCGGCACCGACGGTTTTCGAAAACGAGACGCTCCCGTACACGAACAAAGTCGCGGGAAAACACGCCATGAGGGCGAAATTCAAACGGTTCGCGCGCATGACGGCGTCCATTTGAAGCAAAGCGTCTTCCATCTCAACTTTCATGACTTGCGTTTGGATGAGCAAGAGTTGCATGAGATCGCCGCCGAGCATGTTTTGTAGCGGCGCTTTTAATTCTTCTTCTACGCGCGCAGTCACGAGTGACATTGGATCAATTTTGTTCGCCGTTGTCGTCTCTTCGCCTGGTCCTGCTCCTGCTCCTGATCCTTCGGCGTGTTCGTCTCCGCCGCCGCCAGTCATAGCGCCCACCGATTGATACGCTCTCGTCAACGACTCCGAAAACCCCGGTTTCGTTGCATTCTTCACGTACTCTTTTAGCATTCTATCTAAAGACTCCTGCGATTCGTCTAATCTCGCCGCCGCGTCTTCTCTATCTCCAGTGTCGAACGCTTTCGTGAGTTCTTGCTTCAGCTCTTTCGACGGCGTTTTCATGTACGAGTTGAAAAACGTGCGCGTAGTTTCGTACGCCGCTTTCAACGTTTCGTCCAACTCGGTGGAACCGCACAAGGAAGATTTTCGAACGAGCACAATCGCGCTACTCACGCCGACTAACATTAAGACACTGATGGGAATCCATCGGCGTTCGTATTTTGTCGGCTTGCGGTGTCTTTCAACCGTGCGACCAACCGCTTTGCGAGCTTTTTCAAATCGAGATTCCGTCCTTACGATGGCTTCCCACATTACGTCGTTTTCTAACGGGAACGGGATTGGTTCTCCCGATTTAGCCATCAAACGCGTGCGGAGCTTGTGCGAGACAAATCCGACGCGTGCGCCGGTTCCGCCGTCTGATAAGAAGATGTCACCGAGAAACGTGTTTTTGATGAGATTCTGAAAGTACGAATTCGATCGCTGTAAGGAGGCGTTTTGGCGTCGTAAAGTCGGGCTATTGTTGTTTTGCGGCGACGACGACAGACGCGACGACGCGTGAACTTGAGCGACTGCTTTTGGCGAATCTGGAATCTTTGGTGTGCCACTTCGCGAGACGCTCGAGACGAGCGAATTCGTTCGATTGTGCATCATCCCGGCGAATAACGGCGAATTCGAGATGGTGCGCTCGAGAGAGCTCGACGGTCGTCTCGGAGAGACCGCATCGTCGTGGTCGTCGTTATCGTGGTCGTCGTCATCATTTCGCTCTGCTTCTGCCGCCTCTTCGGCGTTTCTCTTTTTACTTTCGTTGTTGTTGTTGTCCTCGTCGTCCTCGTCCTCGTGCTCGGCGTTCAACGTCGACGCGGTAGATTTCACGAGCTCAATCGCTTCGTTTATCCCATTCACGCACCGTTCCACCGCATCTCTCGTTTTTTCCACCTCTCTCTTCCTCAACTCCTCCTCCGATACCTCCTCGTCTTCATCGTCGTCGTCGTCATCGTCCTCTCCCTTCCCTCGTTTCCTCCGATTGTAATCGCCGTTGACTAAATCATCCGCTCTCGCGTGCACCCTCGCCACCGCGCTCGCCAAACTCCTCTGCATCTTCCCTAACGCCGCTACCTTCCCATCAATCACCGCCCTCGCCGGTGGAACCGTCAACAACGTCTCCAACAAGTGTTCCTCTTCCTTTTCCTTCTCCTCCCCGCTTATATTACTCCTCGCCGACTCCCCGTTCTTCCTTCTCGCGTTCCCCATGGAGACGTACATCGCCCTCCGTCTCGCCGCCACCGCTTTCCGTTTCACGAACCCTTTCGTCTCCTCAATAAACGCTCTCGGACCACACCGTAATGTCAAAAACAGTCTGTGTGAGACATCTCCACCTCTCGAATACTCGTCTCGCTTCTCCTCCCAAAATTCCAACGACCTGGTCGTCCTTCGTAAATCCTCCAACAACTGACCACTGACCACTCGAGCGATTTCCAACGTCGCTTCCGCCGCGTGGCCTAAATCCGCCATCGCCGCTTCATCATTAGTTTTATACCCCCCATTTACAGTAACACCATTAATACTCTCTTCCTCTCGCAATAAAGAGGAGGAAATCGCGAACGCCTCGCGCCACCATAACGCCGATGGTCCGATTAAAAAGTTGCTCTTTTGTTTATCGAAGGCAACTGGGATGGAGATTTCCCGAGTTTTTCTCCCGGAATCAAAGAAGAATAAGATAAACTTTGAAGAGAAAAACGTGCTTTTACTCTCGACAAAGCGTTGTTGGTGTGATTGGTGTTCTTTTTTCTCTTTTTCTGTGTCCTTCGCTTCGTTTTCGAGCGGGTGGAAAAGCGCGCGTATGGTGGTTGGGGCTGGCATTTTGTAAGCGTTTTGTTGTGAAGAGTTTCGATACGTGTTCGCGATGGTTATAATTTGTGTTTATCTTTGTTGTTATTGTTTGAGTGTCGTCAAGAAAATCGTGACTTTTTTAAAAGCCACATCCGCTTCGATCGAACACGTTGCAGTGGTACACGTCGCCGATGTGCGCGGTGGCGTTGCTCACCGCACCCACTCTGGTGGACACCGCCTGACCGAGAATACCCAACCACGCCAACATGGCCAATCGTCCGTGCTTCAATTCTCGAATTTTCATCAAATCCAAATCTTCCTTTTCGGCGTAGTTGAATGGGTCGAATCTACCACCCGGGTACGCGTCGTTTTGCTTCAATCCGTCTTGGAACGGGTTTTCTAACAAACCGGTTCGGTACGCCTCCGCGCCGCCTAATAACAACGTCTCGATGAAAATCAACCCGAACAAAGCGCCGGTTGGTGAGGATTTGAAATCCCCAAACCCGGCGTATGTTAATTTGCACGAGTCAATCGTGCATTCCTTCCCGGCTTCCCACCAGGGGCCGGCCCCGGCGTTCTCTTGCGCCCAGACGCCCGAGACCGCCAACATGGCCCATCGTCCGTGGATGACTTCGATATCCGCGTTTTTGCGGTACTCTTCCGGGGTTAAGTTCGACCATTCGGATGGGACGCCTTCTTTCGTGTTTGGGAAGGAACCCCACTCTGGGTATATGGTGGTTTTTAACCATTTTTTATCCGTTCCGAATCCGATTTGTGCGGAGACTTTCGTTCTCATCACAGCGCGTTGGTGTTGCTTTGCACGAAGCGATGATCTCCACGAGGATCCCATCAGAGTGGATGATTGCGTCAAAGTCGTCTGAGTCGTCGTCATCTTTCTTATTCTTAAAGTCTTAGTAGTACTCGTCGGTTTAAATAATAAAGTATATATATAACGTAGTGTATATAAAAGTGGGTAGATGTAAAGAGGTGCGGTTATGACGATAGATATAATATCTTCTCTCGCGTGCCAATTCAGTTGCCCAGAATATCTTCTCTCGCAATATATCGAATACCACAAAAAGCGATTATTCTTGATTGCACGATTCTGGTTGAAATTCACCCTCTTTGTATGCGATTTCCTCGAAAAAGAGAGGATTTGGTGATGCTCAAAATATATTTTTCAATTTTTTTTTGTGGGAAAGGAGGGCGAAATGTGAAATTTGGCGTAAAATCTTCTTTCGTTTTTCTGTTCTTTTGTTCTCTGTTAGTTTAAAACGCTCTCTTCTTTCTTCTCTCTCTTTTTGCTTTTTGTGTGTGTGTTTTTGTTTCATGTGTCATCATAAAAAAGTATTCCTACAAACCGTTCTTTACCGCGGCGACGGTTTCAGCGTCCAAAGCTTTGATTTCAGATAACATGGCCGCAACCTTGGCCGTTCTCGCTTCTTGCATGACGGCAGAAACGATTTTATCTCCGTTGGAGTCCACGTAAGATTTGACTTTCAAGTCGTCGTCCCACGCGCACCCGCCGGCGACGACGATTGCGTCTTTGACGATTTCAGAAACCGATCGAGCCATTTTGACGCTGCTGCCTAATTTGTCTTCGGACGAATCGATGAGCGCATCGATGGATAATCGTCGCTGTAATCGGTTGTAGAAGTATTCTCTGGCTTTTGGCCACTGGACGACGCCGTTGATGACGCCCTTGGCGAACATTCTCCCCGATCGATCGTGTAAATCCGCAAACTCGTGCGCGACTTGCGTGTACATCGGCAACAACGCATTCTCTCGCTTCTTGATCGCATCGTGATTCGCTTCTGGGTTCTTGTCTAACTCCATCAACTCCGAATCCATTCTATGCATGGTCAAAAGTTGATCTTTTTGGCGGAACTTGACCTCGCAGATTCCCGGCGGTTCTAAGATACCACCTCGAGACTCCGTGTCGGCAAACATCTCCATCTTCTTCAAGTTGATGGTTGGATCGACGACGACCCACGCGCCACCTCTCAATTCACCGTTCGGCGGGATGTATACGAATACCGGTTGCTTGTACTCTCTCAACTCGTCTACAATCATAGCCCCGAATTTCAAAATCTCGCCGTACATATCTCTCGTACCGCCGGAGAAGCCTCTCCAGTTGGCAAAAATGATCAACGGCAAGTTTTCGCCTTTATTGAAATCTCGAATCGCCGTGGCCGTTTTGTGCGCAGAGTCCGGAAACCAAACTTGACCGGCTTGCGCTAAAACAGCCTCACGGGATTCCGGGTTCGCCGGATCCGCCGGGATGCGTTGCTCCATCAAGCGCGTCTCGACCGAGATGACACCCATCGGGATGCCGCCTAATCGAGCGCGGCCGACGACGACGGATTTACCCCAGTCCGGTAAGGTTTCGGTCCACGAATCCTTATCGAAAAAGCCAGAGACGTAGTCACCAGTTTCCGGGTTGGTCGTACCGGCGAGCATGTGACGCGGATCGTACGGCGTCTTTGTCGGCATAAACTCAATCGCGCGATTCACCGGATCGGACGTCGGCAACGCCGGCGCCATTCCGATGGTCGTCTTTGGCGTGTACGACAACCATCGGATGATGGCATCGACGCCGGCTTGATCGTCTTCGACTTGCAAGTGCGAGACGCCGTTCGGCATCATGACTTGTGGACCGCCAAGTTGGTCTTGAGAAGTGTACACTTCTTTCCCGAGCAACTTGTTCAAGGCCAAGTAGCCAGTTAAAATCATCGGACCGTTCTTCATTTGGATGTTTCTTTGACCTAATCTGTTCAAGTAAGCGCCGATACCAACAGATCGACCGGAGATGTATGACAAGGTAAACGCTTGATCGTACGCCGCGGACTGCTCGCCGGCAATCATACCAGAACCTCTCAAGTTTTCGACGCCGATGCCGTGAATTTGACCGATGATATCCGTCAACTTCATTCGCGTTTCGCCGCCTTCGTTCACTTTCTCCGCGTTGACCGTGCCTTCCGGGAAGTTCTTATAGTCCGCCTCGGTGAGGTAGAGGTACTTGAAGCCCATACCCGGGTTGGCATCGTCAATCCACGCTACTTTGAAATACGGCTTCAACTCTTCGACTAAACCGATTCGGGCGCCAGAGTTACATGCCAAGAAGACTCTCGGAATGTTATTTTCTCTGGCGTATTGAGAGACGGCAAAGTAGAAGTCGTCCTCCTTGACGCCAAACGAACCAGACATGATGGTGCAATCGTTCCCGACAAACACTACTTCTCTTCCTTCCGGGTATTCGCATGTCTTCATCGTGCATCTCCACGCAACCATACCGATTTTATTTTGACCCGGGACGCCTTCCTTCGTCCACGTCAACTCCTTCGTGCTTTCGTCAAAGACCGCCTCTTCAGCTTGGAAGAAGTTTTGCGGAACAGAACCGGCGCCGAAAGAGGCGATTTGCTTTCTCCACGCGGACAATATCGCTTTTTCAATCAAGCCGAGGAAGTCATAAATGTACGTCGTCCCGATAGCTCTCGCAATTGCTCTCTTGTTTTGTAACGGACCCGCCGACGGGTACGGCTCAAAGAAGCACGCATCATCGTTACCATCCGCGCCAATCAAGCAGAATTGCTCGGCGCGTCCAGAAACCGGTTCGAGGTACTCTCTGTACATGTCAACCTTCAACCAGTTGCCGGACATGGACGTGCCCATGATGCGAATCGGCGTCAATTCGTTGCTCACTCGGAATCGAAGTTCAATCTCATCGACGGACAAGTTTAACAATCTAGTGGAGTTGGCGGCGATGTATTCGGAAACCTTCTCCTTCAACAAGTTCGCCTGCTTCGTGAAGTCGCCCTCAACCTCAGATAAATAGTTGATGTAAATTCTAGTGGAGTTGCATCCTTTCGCTTTTGAATCCATTCTCGCGATATCGATCGCGTCCAAAGCCTTATTCAAAGTTCTTTCCAAACCGCCAGACATGGTGTCTTTGCTGTGCGCGAGTCTTCTCAACAACATGTCTTTCGCTCTCGTACCGGCGGCCAAATCACCCACGTAAATATGCAAGTCTCTGTTCACCGTCGGTATTCTCGTCAATTTGTAGTTCTCCAATCGAACGAGCTCGAGCAAGTGCAACACCGTCGGACGCTCGCCTCTGTAGAGCGGATCTTCGGCGTAGTCCTTGTTCACGTGCCACGTGCGGTAGACCGGTAACGCAAACTTCTCAAACACCAAGCAGTTGACAAATTTCACGTTCAAGGCTTTCAATTCTTCCTTGTGCTTTGCGCAGACTTGGTCCATCTTCAACGACCAATCGCCGTCGTCTGGCTGCTCGGTTTGCGCAATATGTAACACCGGCGGGCCCTTGGCGTCACCGTGCGCCGCCTTTAACTGCGCCAAATACGAGCCAAAGTTTTGTTCGACTTCGGAGATATTCTTCGCGGTGACGAGCAAACCGGTTCGAACAGGAGAATCATCCGGATACGTGCGGAACTTGAACTTCCACGTCATAGAGTTCCCCGTTTCGCCTTTGGAAACTTCGAGAATGTTGTGCGCGCGATAAACACGGCGCGCGTAAGTACTCATCGCGTTCTCGCGAACCTTATCGTCGTCGTCTTCAAACAAGGACGGCAACAAATCGACGGCTAAAGTCGGCGACTCCGCAAGCGCTTGCAAATCGCCAGATTCCGCCTCGCCCCACGGTCGCAACAACTTCTTCTTTCCGGCGAGAAGCTTGCGAAGCTCGGCGACTCTCTTATCAAGTGACGGCAATCGTCGCTCTTGTAAGATGGCGTTCGCGGAAAGCGCAACTTCCCCGTAATCACCGCCTCGAAGCTTCGATAATCGCTTGATGGTGGCTTGGAACGAATCCGAGATCGGAGCGTGATCGTCCGCCCACGAAATCGGTCCTCTCGCGATGACTCTTTGTGGCAAAGTTGGCGCTTGCAAGAGCAAGTTCAAAACGAGTTTCGATCGTTCCTTTAACTTGGAGTGGGCGCGAACTTGCGCCAACACTGGATTCAACGCATCTCCGGTTTTACCCTTGATCAACGTCGCCATGACGGCATCCATGGACTTGGATTCAAAGACGCTCTCGACGTCCAAGTATCGCTGCACGATGCCTTCCATGATCGAAGTGGCTTTTTCCCATCGAGATTGTCCATCACTTTCGTTTTGTTCCGTGAAAGCTGCGTACAAGTTGGTGAGAGCTTCGTCAACATTACCGCCAAAACCATCGAGAAGATTGTTCACGCGGTCAACCGCCGAGGTGAGTTTCTCATCCGCAGCGGCCGCCGGTTCCTCCACCGTAGACATTCTGAAGTCACCGTTAAAGTTGATAATCTTCTTAACTTTAGACGGATCCTTCAAAGTGAGGTTCGCGAGTAAATCACCCGCACTGATCACCGCGCCGGCGGTTTTCGCGTGCGAGATCTTCCCGGATTCTTGCGCGATGAGCGGCATGACCATCTTCATCGCCTCGGCTTCGGCGTACGGCTTCCCGGCTTGGACTTCCGCGCCGTCCTCTTGCAAAAAGCGGATAAGTTTACCGGTGACATCCGTTCTCAACTCAGACGGGTCAAATAACGTCGGCAACAACCACGTTTGGCTGTCCAAAGTCATGCGCAAACCCAACGGTTCTTCCAAACCGTCAATCTCGTGCGTGCCGCCGCCGTAAATGGCAACTAGCGTGCCGTCGTTGCGTCGAAACATCTTCGCCAAAATACTCTTACCGCCAATGGACATCTCGTATTCGTCCGCACTGACTCTGGTGCACGTGAACTCGTACTTGGTATCTTCGTAGGCGATTTCAACCGGAAACGACGTCAACTTCGAGATGCCTTGCGTCGACACTTGACCTTTTTCCCACGAGGAGAGAAACGTCTTCTCTTCTTGCTCCGAGTGGTTGAATGCTCTGAAGAGTGCAGCACCGAGACAAATCGCGTGCGGATCGTTCACCAACGCGATCGAGCGTTCTTTGATCAAGCCATCCAACCACGAGGTATCGATGGTGTTCTCTTTGAACGCTTGCGTTTCTAAAAGCTTGACGAGGTATTCAACCGCCGTGCGAATCTCCCCGCGAACGACCATACCTTTCAACGCCAAAACCAACGCTTTTCTCGCTTCTTCTCTCGTCTTACCCGATGCAAAAATGTGACCAAACTGAGAATCCGCGAATTCGTGGACGCCACCATTGGCGCCGACAGAAAAGTAACCCCAAACCGTCGGGGTCGATTGGAAGTGCACTCTTTCAATGCCGCCGGAAGTCGGCTTAAAGCCTTCGTCCGGGTTTTCAGCCGTAATTCTCGCCGCGATCACGTGATTTTCAATCGGCTTGTACTCTTCTTCCAAGAAGTCGATGGTGTCCGTGCCGTCCACGTCTCTTCCGTAGAATAGTCTCACGTCTGGCATTCTATGAAGCGGGATACCCATGGCGACCTGCAACTGCGTCGCCGGCATGTTGACACCGGTGATACCTTCCGTCACCGGGTGTTCAACTTGCAAACGCGGATTCAACTCCAAAAAGAAGTATTTATCCGTCGCGGCGTTGTAAAGGTATTCAACCGTACCGGCACCGATGTAGCCGATGTTTTGCGTCAATCTCTGCGCAGCTTTTTCCATCTCGCGGAAAATATGCGGCTTGGCAATGATTGGCGGACCTTCTTCGAAAATCTTCTGGAAACGTCTTTGCGTAGAGCAATCGCGACCGTTAAAGGCCACGGCGTTACCGTGCTCATCGCCAACGATTTGAACTTCCAAGTGTCTCGCTTCCGTGCACAACTGCATCATAAACATCGGTGAGCCCGGAACTTCCGCCTTGACTTGGTCAAAGTTAACAATCAACTCTTCCTTGTTGGCGGACATGCGGATACCTTTACCACCGCCACCTTCAGAAGCTTTCAACATAACCGGAAAACCGATTCTGTCCGCCGCGGCGACGCACTCTTCGACTGTCGTTACCATGGCTTTATCGAACGTTTCTTGTGGAATTGTACCTTCCGGCGTCAAGTTTGCGACCAAGCCGTCGCCGGACCACGGGATCGACGGAACTTTCGCTGTTTGCGCGAGAATATTCGCCGCAATCTTATCGCCAAGCACGGACATGACCGGTGCAGTCGGACCGATAAACTGGATGCCATTCTTCTTCAAAGCTGTCGGCAACTTCGGGTTCTCGGAGGCGTGACCCCAACCGGGCCAGACGCCGTCCACGCCTTCTCTCACGGCAATCTCCGTGATCAAATCCACATTCGCGTAGTTGTTCACGTTCTTGCCGCCCGGAACTTCAATAAAGTCATCCGCGTAACGAATAAACTCAGCGTTCGCCCCGATATCTTCCGGCGTGGCCATGACGACAAACTTAATCGCATTCTCATCGCCCAACTCGTTGTACGCCCATCTTCGCATGGACAAAATAGCCTTGGTCGCCGCCATCCCGTTGTTCGCCACGAGCACTTTTCGAATCACTCTCTTACCGCCTTTGTTCGCGACGTACTCCGCCAACTTATCCGACGCAGACGCCATGGACGATTGCTCCGGCTCTCTCACCGCTTTCGGAGTCGTACCCTTTCTTCTCGCCGCCAACGCTGAATCTCTCGGCGACGGGACGATCACCGGAAACGCGCTCTGCACCGTCGACGGTCTTCGCACCGCCGCTCTCGCGCTCATGGAGCCTTTACCATCGCCGAGAACTATATTCGTTTGTTTAGGAATGAGTAAAGTGGAAAGTCAGCACAAAATTTTGTACACGTCGCTCGCGCGCGCGCGAAAGAAAGAGAGAAGGAGGAAAAACGAGTGCTATATCCCACGAGAAAAATGGATAAAATGGATAAAACCGACTTAGCCTGGCTTTCATCGGCAACTCCCGAGGTAAACTCTCTT
>Ga0257106_1000167_pt1 | contig 40886 bp, 25 predicted proteins | sample LP_taG_3_FD_190177 | JGI IMG/M metagenome (GOLD analysis project Ga0257106, IMG submission 190177) | Marine microbial communities from Northeast Subartic Pacific Ocean, Canada - LP_J_2011_P26_10m | ecosystem: Environmental > Aquatic > Marine > Oceanic | place: Canada: Northeast Subartic Pacific...
TCCCGACCTCACCCGTCCCGACCTCACCCGTCCCGACCTCACCCGTCCCGACCTCACCCGCGCCACCCCGTCCCCACGTGCCCAGGTACCTCGTCCCCGCCGACCTCACGGTGGGCCAGTTCGTCTACGTCATCCGCAAGCGCATCAAGCTCTCGCCGGAGAAGGCCATATTCGTCTTTGTCAACAACGTCCTGCCCCCAACCGCGGCGCTCATGTCGTCAATCTACGAAGAGCACAAAGAGGATGACGGCTTCCTCTACATCGCATACAGCGGCGAGAATACGTTCGGTGATTGGGAGGTGGCGTGAAACGCGAGGAAGACGACGATGAACGCGTTCATCTCACCGATGAGAGACGTAAACGGAGGGTGTGAGAGGGGCGCGGGGAGCCGAGAATCGGAGCCGAGGATCGGAACCGAACGGAACCCCGCGAATTGTACTAGCTAGTAGCATTGGATACGTTGTACCAGTAAAACACGATCGACGCGTCGGCTCCATATCCAATACGTTTAGTCAATAATACAGGCAACACAGGCAAGGGGGGAACCCGCCCCCCAACAATTGATTCTACAAACAACGGGAACGACCCCCCCCATCACGAGAAGTATACCTCCCGCTCGTGATGATCCAGTGCGGCTTCGATGAGATCGTCGGACGAGAGGAACTCGAGCGTGTCCATCGCGTCCTTGAAGGTCATCAACTGGCCGGGCAGGTGGACGTTCGTCGGCTGGATGACGGGGCGGACAGTACCCCGGGCCCCCGTGTTGTTCGGATCGGGAGCGTCGCCGTCGCGTGCGTTCTGCGATGCACGAGTGGTCACGTTCCGTACGTCGCCCCGACACTGGTCCTTCTCGAGGAAAGGCACCGCCGCGTCATCGCACGCGTCGATGTATTCGTCATCGAGGACCTCGAACTCGTCGTCCGGGCCGTGCGTCTCGAAGCTCACCTGGATACGCGGCGGCTCAAACGCGGGCGGAGGCGAAGGTTGCAACCCCGGGGTTCTTTTCACGTTGTGTTCGTGGATGACAAAGGCGACATCCTTCCACATCTCGGCAGTCTGCCTGTGAATGTCCTCCGCCTGGTGGAGGGTTCCGTCGAAGGTTCGATTGGCGAGCAAGATCCCCATCTGTCGCGCGTGTTTCATCGAGAGCGCCTTCTCCTTCTCGGTCAAGTACACGCCCACCTCGTCGAGACAGGTGCCCTTGAGCTCGACCCGCACGTCCCTGAACGGCGCACGTGGGTCCGCGGGAAGGTCGATGTCGAGGAAGGCGACCGGGGAGGAAGCGGCCAAGGGGCAGGTGGGGGGGTTCTCGGGAGCGTCAGGGGGGCTCTCGGGAGCGTCATCCGCCTTTGCCTGGCCGAGGTTCGATTTTGTCCTTTCCTTCACCTTCTTCGCCTCCGCCGGGGAGGCGGGGTGGGAGGATCCGTCGGGTGCTTCGAGGTTGCACAGTATCCCGATGGGCGGCGAAGGTTTCGTCGGTCTCCGCGCGGGCTCCGTGGAGTCGTCCACCTGACTCTCGCGCTTCAGGGTCCCGGCGCCGTCTCCGCTCGCGAGCTCCTTGGGCGTGAAGCCCCCGTCGATGCAGTCCAGCACGGCGAGGATGCTGCTGGGCGCCGCCGCCGCGCGTTGCACTTCGTGGTCCACGACGTTCTCACCGAGGTCCGGCGCGCTTCGAACGTCGGTCACACGACGCGCGGCGTGGGCGGAGTCGGATCCGTGCCAGGAACGGTTCAACCCGGGTTCAACCCGAGCGGCGTCGCCTCCGCCTCCGTCCCCGTCGCCCGACCAACGCCCCCGGCGGCCCGAAGCCTTCACGCGCCGACCGACGTGGCCGGCGGAGTGCGGGCTCGCCCGCTTGCGCGCGGTCCCGTTAGTGTCAGCCGCGCCGTGGGTGCCCGAGAGGTTGACGAACTTTTGACACGCTGCGATGCGAGAGAGGGTGACCTGCGTCAGCGTCGCGACGGGAGAAAATAAAAATTGCATAACGGAAAAAAAACTGCCGCGCGCCTGCTTTGCTGCTTTGGCCCGCGAGCTCTGGCACGGCGGGCGCGGGTGAGGGACGGCGCACCTGCTTTCACTTTGGCTTTCCGTGAATCCGCTGGATCGTTCTTGATATCCGGCACGACCGTTATCGCGGTCGTGGGGTCCGTCATCGGTCCGCCCTCGCGCCTCGCGCCTCCGTCGCGGCGCCCCGCGCGCGCGTCGGCGATAATTGGGTAATGTGACCCAAGGACCACCTGGGTTATCGACGGTGCGGGGCGCGCCCTGGGGGCTCCGCGGCAGGTCTGGTCGCGGTCTATCGGGGCGATCTCGTCCGCGCAGTATAGCTCCATGATCGACTGAGGGTCAGCGACGGAGAATTGGCCCGCGTCATGGAATCCTGCGCGGGGGATGGTTCGGGTGAGTGAGGGATGTGCAACAGATCTCCTGACGATCAGTTTCTCGACGTTCGCCTGGTTTTTTTTTGGCGGGGATGTGGGTAGAACGGGAGTGCAGACGTGTCGAGCGGAGGCCATCGAGGTCCGTGGAGCGTCGCGAGTGTCGAGAAGGAGGTTGTTGGGATCGAAGAGTACTCACCCGGCATGATGTCCGCGCGACGAGGCGGGACCTCACGACGAAGTGTCCAAATGAATGCACGAAGATCAAAGGCCAAAAGCGCCCGTCTTTCTCTTTGGAAACGGAAAGAAGACGTGATCGTGGTGGAAAGGGCTCCAGATACCGATCTTTTGACGGCGTATTTCTGGATTTGTCATACTTCCCGATTTGTCATAACCTTATCAGTCAGCAGAATCCGTGAAATTGTCGTGCCTTTTCGTGAATCGGAGAGACGTCCTTTGATATTGTCCAAGTGGATCGTTTCCCGTCGACTAATTGATCGGCGAACTGTCAGTCACGTTGCCCATACGGAAATACAAATGTAACTCACCAGATTGAACGTCGTCGCTCGGTCGTCAATTGGACGTCAAAGGACTTGTGTTCGTCAAAAGTGTGCGGAAAATAAACAAACCGTCGTGCCCGTTCCGGGAGAGGCGCCACTTCCCAGCGCGCGACACCGCAGAGAACGACCCGTAGACCAACACGGACACCGCGAGCCGCAGTGGACACACTCGGATACATCGACCACCGCACAGAACGAGACAATGCCCGCGCGACCTTCCAACCACACCGCGTCGAAACAGCCCCGCTGGATCGGCCCGCATTTTACCTCGAAACAGAACGCGCAGGATGTGGTGCGCTCGGCCATCGAGCGCGAGTCCTCCTACGAGTCTAGCGACTCCGAGATCGAGCTCGATGCCGCCAGCGACTCGGAGGTCTCGGTATCCCTCAGCGCAGTCTCGTCCGTGGTGCGATTCCCATCCCTGTCAACCTCCTCGTCTCCCGCGCGCGTCCCGAACCAACCCGTTTCCGTCCCCGAACCGATAACCGAGAGACGCCTCAATCCCCGCGCATGCGTCCAAGACGAGGCCCTTCGCCATCACTGACCCGGCATTACGCGCTCTTTCGACAGGGTATGACGAAGAACACGCTGTCGCAGGTTGCGATGCTCACCGAGGCCGCCGCGGCCAAGGTCTTCAACATGGGAACCACCCGCTTCAAGGCCAAGTGAGTCCGCCCGGTCGTCTCCGAAAACGTCCGCAGGTTTTCCAGACTCGAGCATACTTTTGGACCTTTTTTTTCATTTTTGGAAACCAACAGACACGCTCGTCTGACCGATCCGCGACCCCTCTTCGCCCCTTCCTCAGGTGCCGCGACCTCGGCATCGATCGGTGGCCCCACCGCAAGCTTCAGAGCCTGAGCAACCTGTACGTGGACCTCAAGGCGCACATGGACCGGTGCGAGAAAGACTCGGCGAAGCGTCACCATTACTGCAACGACATGGCCGTCATCAAGGCGTACAGCATCAGGCTCGAGTCCGACCTCAGCCTTCTTAACCAGTTCTACAACGGCAAAAAGGCGTGGCCGGATCAGATTCTCAAGATTCGTCAGACCATCTACAAGAAACGCCACGCGAAGGTTCTCAGCGAGAAGAAGAAAAAGCTGTCGCACGCGGGCAAGCAGTGCCAAAAGGGGGAGCTGCCCGTCGTCAAGTGCGAGGCGAGCGACTCGGAGGTTGACGTCAAGCAGGAGACGAACGATTCCGAGGATTTCAGCGTCGACACGAAGGACTCCGACGATTCTCTTTGCGTCGCCATGCCCGAATGCATCAACGACGGGGCCCTGATGATGAGGTCCCTGGAGTCGGAGGGAGCGCACATGGTTGGGGACAAGGACGATAACATGTTCTGGGCCATGTTGTGAAGGGGAGGCGGCGACTTCCCCGCGCAACGCGGACGCGAAAGCACGCGTCCAAATAGTCAATTATTTTCGACACATCATTCATTCACGGGTATCACGTATTAACACAAAGCGTCAGCGATAGCTCGTCGTGTTCCCCTCGTCGCCCGATGCTTCGCGCCATCCGAGATTGGTCACTTCGTCTCGACCCCTTCCTCCGCGGGTGCCGCCGCGCCGACGGTGACGCTTCGCTCGAGGAGAGGCTTGACGGTGACGCTTCGCTCGAGGAGAGGCTTGTATTCGACGCACTGCTTCACCCCCGGCAGTTCTTCGATGAGAAGACGGATGTGAGGGAGGGAGTAACCGAAGAACTCGGGCCCGCTGATGGCCGTCTTCTTCGGCGTCTCCCCGTTGGCCCTCCGGACCGCCGCGACGCGCCCGAGCACCTCCGCCCAAGCCGCAGTGGCCGACTTGGCGACGATGGGCTCGTCCAGGCCCTCGTCCGCGGACAGCCTGAACAGCGGCTTGCCTTCGTCGTCCCCCTCGCCGCGGCAAATCTCTTGGACCCACCTCGTGCGGGGACCGTTCGGGTCGTCGCAGCGCATGTACTGGCGGGTGGTGCGGTACCCCACGGGCAGGACGTACGCCGCGGAGTGGAACCCCGGCGTGTTCGGGGGCTGGACCGACCCCAGGTGCTCCAGGGTGACGCCGTGGATCGGTCCCACGGGCAGCACCACCTTCCCATCCTCGCCTCGGGGCAGCGTCGATATCTGATGCACCGCGCGCGCGTTCTTGTCCATGCTGCCCACCGCGGCGGTAGCCCTCGCCCCGCCGCCCCTGTTTCCCTTCTCCCTCGTAAGCCGTGGTCCCCTGGCCGGCCTGGCCTGCTTCGGCGCGGGAGGCGCCACGGCGACCTTCCCGCCGAGTGCCGTGCACAGACGACGCAGACGAAGGCTCAGAACCCGGCCGAGAGGCCACTCCGGGATGGCCACCTTGTCGCCGGATTCAACCTCGCCGTTGACCTTCGTCGCTCCCGGTCCCCGTTTGGAGGCGCCGTCCGCGTTTTGGGGCGTGTTTTCCTTGCCGTCGGGGTCCAGGGACGATCTCTTCCGCTTGGACTTTCCATTGGACCGCGGCGTGCCCGTTGGACGCTCTCGTGATCCTTCGTCGGCGTCATCTCCTTCGTCGGCGTGATCTCCTTCGTCGGCGTCATCTCCTTCGTCGGCGTCATCTCCTTCGTCGGCGTGATCTCCTTCGTCGGCGTCATCTCCTTCGTCGGCGTCGTCTCCTTCGTCGGCGTGATCCTGGACGGCGCGCTCCAACGCCAGCTCCAGCCCGAGAGTCTCGTCGGCGCGGATGGCGTCGTATCTGCCCCAGCCGTGGCGGAGGGTGCCCACGACCAGCGCCCTGTCCTCCATCTCCGACCACCACGGCGCGGGTGGCTCCGAGTACTTGAACACGTCCTTGACCTCGGGGATACCCTCGAGCCAGTCGGCGGCGTCGGGTGCCAGCGCCGCGGACTCGCCGCCCGCTCTTTCGACAGCCTCCGCCGCCGCTCGCAGGAGCTCGAGCTTCGGCATCTCCTCGAGGGCACGTTGGCGAACGTGCGAGGCGAACTTCACCTCGCCGAAGAGGGCGCAAAGGGTCGCGTCGCCGCCCTTGTCCGGCTCGATCCCGGCCTCGTCCACCCCGGCGCCGACGCACGGGCCGGAGGAAGCGGCTGCGAGCAGGAGGGGGCACGAGCCATCCGTCATGACCTGCGACGCCTCGAGGACGAAACGTCGGCAGAACGCGGCGATGGCGGACAGCGTCTTGTCCTCGGCGAGCGCGGCTTTCGACCCCTCGTGGATCCTGTCCCAACGCCCGTAGCCGAACGACGCGAGCTGCGAGAGGACGCGCTTGCGCTCGGTCCACGTCCACACGAAAACCTCGGGCTTGCCGTTTTTCATCCTGACAAACGCCGCCTCCTCCCGCCGGAGCCGCTCCGCCTCCTCGGCAGCCTCCCGCGTCTCCCTCAGCTTCGTCGCCTCCGCAGCCTCCGGCATGAGCTTCTGCCAAAAGTCCGGGTCGTCCAGCGCGATCTCGTCCGAACCGCCGCCGCCGCCGGTGAACGTCGCCGTGGCAAACATGGATTTCTTAGCCTCTTTTGATCTCTTAGCCTCGTCGTCGGAAGCCTCGACCACCCTGCGCTCCGACCTCGCGAGGATATCGTCGATCCCCTCGCCCGCGAACGCCTTGGTTCGCGCGTCGCCCTCCGCGGAATCCTCGGCGAGGGCACCGTACGCCCCGTGCTTGAGAAGCCTCTCAATCTCCGCCGCCGCGCCGCGCCTCTCCTTATCGGTCCTCACCGCTCCGCCCATCCCACCCGGGTTGTCCAGTGCGGGTTGCTGCTGAAGATGGCTGAAGATGGCCTGCTCGAGGCCGAGCTTCATGGCGGCGCGATCGAGCATGTCGCGCTCGTACGTGGCGCGCATGACCAGCCTGTACACCTGCACGGGCTTGGTCTGACCGATGCGGTGCGCGCGAGCCAGCGCCTGGGCGTCGTTCTGGGGGTTCCAGTCGCTGTCAAACACGATGACGGTGTCCGCGGCGACGAGGTTGATCCCCTGACCGCCCGCGCGCGTGGAAAGAAGAAAGAGAAAGGCGCCGTCGTCGGCGTTCGCGGCGTCGTTTGCGTCGCCGCCGCCGCAGAATCGGTCGATGGCAGCCTGGCGCGCTCGGCCCGTGACGCCGCCGTCGAGCCTCTCGTAGGAGTGCGCCCTGTTGCGGCAGTAGTCCTCGAGAACGTCCAGCACGCGCGTCATCTGGCTGAAGATGAGCGCGCGATGTCCACCAGCCTTGAGGCGCGGCAGGAGCTTATCGAGGAGCTGAAGCTTGCCGGAGCACGCGACGAGCTCCGCCGCGGTGGCCGTTTTAGCAAGCCTCTTACCGCCCCTCTTCGACACCTGCTGCGACACGAACGCCTCCTCGACGCCGTCCAGGAGGAAGGGATGCTGGCAGCACTTGCGCACCTCCATCATGAGATTGCTAAAGTTCGCGAGGGCTCTGTCGTCCTTGCTCCCTTGGCGTAGGAACGAAAAGTTGCGCTCGAACAGCGCCCTGTAGCACTTCTTCTGCAGCGGCATCAGCTCGCACTCCACGAGGGTCTCCACCCTCGGCGGCAGCTTGTGCTCGACGTCCTGCTTCAACCGACGCAGCAGGTACGGCGCGAGCACCTTGTGCAGGGTTTCCACCTGCCTCGCCGCGGTCATGGCCCCGAAAGCAGCCTCGAACTCATCCCTGGACGCGAACCGCTTGGCGTCGACAAAGTTGAGCAGCGACCAAAGCTCGGCGGTGTCGTTCTGGAGCGGGGTACCGGTGAGCAGCACCACCCTCCCGGCAAAGTCGAGCGTGCGCAGGTCCCGCTGCGCCTTCCCGCCGCTGTTCTTGAGCCTGTGAGCCTCGTCAACCACCAGGCACGACCACGAAATCTTCGCCAGCGCCGATCGATCCGCCTGCACCGTCTCGTACGTGGTCAGCACGACATCCGCCCTGTACACGACATCCTCATTGTCCGCGTCCTCGCCACCCACGGGAACGTCCGAGTCCGAACCCACACTCGTGGGGGACGATCCGTCACCGTAGGAGATCTCGTGGCGGCGTATGCACGCGCGCGCGGCGGGGGGACCGACGTAGGCGACGACGTGCGCGCCCGGCACCCACCGAGCCGCCTCCCGCTCCCAGTTCACCAGCGTGGACAAGGGGACGACGACGAGCGCCGGACCCCGCGTGCGCAGCCGGGACTCGCGCTGCGCCCGGAGCACGTAATCGACGAGCGCGAGTGACTGCGCCGTCTTCCCCAGGCCCATCTCGTCTGCCAGGATGCAGCCGCGCTCGCGAACCACGAGATTGTGCGCCATCCAACGCACGCCATCCCTCTGGTACCCTCGCAGCACGTCACCGTCGTGTCCGTACAACTCCCTGCTCGGCGCGAGATCGGCGTCGTCCTCGACGCTCTGAATCGTGGACCCATCCTTCACACCGCGAGCGGCGGCTGCCTTGATCTCCCGCCTGGCCTGCACCGCCCGATAGGCGCGCATCGCCGCGTCACCGCCGGGCGCGGACGCGACCCATCCAACCGGCTCCCAGGTGGCATCCTCGTACCCGAGGCCGCCGCCCCACTTGACGAGCGCCTCCCGGTCGTCTGGCGAGGACACGGGAACGGCATCGACGGGGACGTCGTCGTCATCGTCGCCGTCGACGGGTACCGTAGGTCGGTCACGCATCGCGACGACGGATGAGACCTCGAGGCACGCGCGGCGCACTTCGACGCACGGCCCCGTCGATCTCGGGTGCCTCTCCCAGAACCTGGCGAGCCTCTGCGACGCCACGCCGGGGTTCATCGCGGCGGTGAGGATCGGGAGGGGCACCCAGGAGCATCGCACCAACGCGCGTCCCTTCCACTTGACCAGGATATCCACCGGGATATCCTCATCGTCCGTCTCCATGGCGTCGGCGTCGTCGGTCGCGGCGCTCTCTCGCCATCCGAGGAGCTTCTCCGCGGCGGTGGCGTCCTCGGTCATGGTGCCGAGGACGTTGATCTCCACGGTGGGCCACTGGTCGGCGGGCCACGCTGAGTACGGCGTGGTATCCTCCGCCATCGTCTGCGTCGGCGGGACCGTCCCCCCGGCGCCAGGCACCGCGACGACGCCGTCGGACGGTCCGTCGGGATCGACGTCGCAGTCGCCGAGCACGTCGTCCCAGAACGACGCCTCCGCGTTCGCCTTGGTCTCGTTGTCGCTCGCTCCTTGGGTCGGGGATGATGACCCGCCGGTATTCAAAACAAGCCTCGCCACGGCAGCCTCCTGGTCGTACTCCACGAGCTCCATCGCGGCGAGGTCCATGTTGCCCGCGTGCGAGGCGAGCACCTCGGCGATGACGGTCGGGTCGATCTGGTCGAACGTGCGCTCCAGGCTCTTCTGCTCGGTGTGGTACGCGCATCGTCGGGCAGCGGCGCGCCGGGGTGCTCTCTCCCGCTTAGATCCAGCCGCGTTGTCCGCGTCTAACGCAGCCATCTCTTCGTATCGGCCTCGCTCGACGCCGATAGTGATGGCAGGGCAAAAACAGCGCTGTTTGAAATATTTTGAATGCTGCGGATCGACGACGCTTTCCGAGGGATCGCGTATGGGCAAACAGACAGACAAAAACAAAAAAAATAGAAATTTGTTTCCATCCGGGTTCGAACCGAAGACCTTTCGCGTGTAAGGCGAACGTGATAACCAACTACACCATGGAAACCTGACTGCTTGAGACTACTGCCCATACGGATGCCAAATTTTTGCATTTTTAGAAATAAGAAGGGCCATTTTAGATGTCACGGCCTCTCGCTTTTGACGCACAAGCGCCCGCGTTCGATGGGCCCCGGTCACAGACAGGGACGGTCGGTGGGCGCGAACGGCCGATACCTCTGAAGCATCAATCGCCGCCCGCGCGATGTTAACACGATAGTCCGCGTGGACGCGCGCGGAGGGCGATCACAAGGGCGCCACGGTCATGGAACGACCAACCGGGGCGTCTGATTTTGGCGCCAACGGGGACGGGGTCGCGGGTCCCAAGGACGCGGACGCGGGGACCGTCCTGTCGGGAGATGGGGGAGCCACCGGCCGGGCCGGGGCGCAAACGCCGGACGATTCGTTCGCGTCTCCCACGTTCGCCAACCCGCACGCGTGGCACCACGCCAACCCGTTCGCGCAGGACGGCTATCAGTTCGCCAACACGAGCCGGGGTGTGGTGAGGATCCCGCCGAAGCGGCAGCGTTCAGAGTCGTTCCTGGGACCGGACGACGACGTGCAGCCCACGCGGGCGTTCGGGGCGTCTCCGAAGCGCGCTCTGAGCGAGCTGATGGCCAACAACCTGCAGAAGTTGAACGTCTCTCCGGTGGCCATGTCGGTCTCCCCGGATGACCGCGGCGGGTTCAGGTTCCCGTGGCAGGGCACGCGCAGCCCGCGGGTATCCGACGGTGCGGCGTCGCCGTCGCATACCCTGCCGTTCGGGGGAACGGCCGCGGCGACGATGGACACGAGCATGTCGGCGATGAGCACGGGTCGGAGCGAGAGCGACAAGGACGGCGACGACAAGGACGGCGATGACGGCGAGTCGGTAGAGAGGAGGGTACCCACAGAGAGGAGGGTGCCCACGACTCCGACGGAGCGCGTGTTCGGGTCGTTCCATTCCGCGACTGGAGACGAAACGGCGCGTGGGGCGGCGTGGGCCCCGGCGTCGGAGAAGCTCGCGGCGCCGGACTCGCTCCTCCTCCGCCGAAGATCGGCGCTCTCGCAGCAGTTGGCCAAACCGTTGCCGCCGTTGAACACGTTGAACACGTTCGTCGCGCCGAGCTTCGTGCTCCCGGCCGACGTGAGCATGGTGCTGCCGTCGTCACCGTCGGCGGATCCCTCACCGAGGACCGACCTTCGCAAACAGGCCATCATGAAGCGGGTGTCGATGCTTCACTCCACGCCGAGCCGGGAACCGAACTCGAGGGACGCGCCGACCTCGCCGACGGCGGCGTTTCACCCGCGATTCTTCCTGCCGGCGGCCGAGAAGGAGGACGAAAAGGCGGGGCACGACGACGAGGACCACCCGGGTCATTTCGCGATGGAGTGATGCTATTTTGCTACTTAGATTATTAGTTTGCTACTTAGGAGAGGACTTAGACCCGACATGACTCAGGGCCCGGGTTCGTTCAAGAGCCTCACGGCGTGCCGGAAGATGTCCCCGTGCTCTCTGATTGAGTACTGCGCGAAGTACTTGAACGCATCGGATCCTTCCACCCTCCGACGGCACACGCACGCCCTGCACAGCTCCGGCAGCTCGCCCCGTCCCCGGTTGTCGTAGTCCACCCTGACGCTTCCTAGGAACACGTGACCGGGCTCGCCCACGCCGAGGCAGCTCATCGGGTTACCCAGGTACAGCCTCACCCGCCGCACGTGATGCCCTTCCAGCGGGACGAATACTCGTTTGCCCGCGCTCACGAACACTCCTCGTCTTCGCGCCTTTTCCGCCTCGTCCCGGTCCGTCAGCTCCCGCGCCTCTGTTCGCAAGAACAGTTCCACACCCTCAAACCCGTAGCCGTGTTCGCAGCCCCAGTCGTCGAGAACCTCACTCCGCCGAGCCTCCACGAGACCCGCGAGGTGACGGCTCACCGCGAATGCGCACCTCGCTTCGAACCGTGTGAGTTTCCTCGGCGCATCGACCGTTTCGATGGGCTCGAAACGATTCTGCTCCTTCTTCTCAGCAGCCGGGTCCGGGTCGGCTCTTTTCCACCCGCCGTTAACCGACTCCTTTCGTGGCTTACGCCCACCCCCACCGCCCCACGGTGGCCGCTGCGTCTCGGCGGTTGACGTCCCGCGTCCTCCTCGCGACCTCGGCTTGTCCTCGAGTGCCGCGGGATCGATGTGTACGTCCGGCGTAGTCGTCGGCTCTGCGCGGGCGCTGAGGTCGGGATCCGTCTGCACGCCGCGGTGGAAGACAACCTCGACACGCGGCGCGGGTGGGTCCGGCAGTGCCTCCATCTGCGCCACCCGCCTCCGTTCCACCAGCTCGGCGAATCCCCGGCGCATCGCAAAGGTGGCCCGGCGCTCCTTCTCCAGCGATTCGTCGCGCGATGATGACGACGACTCGGATGCAAGGATGGTCTCTATGGCCCGACGCAGCACGGGAAACGTCGACACGCGCGTGGATGACGCGTCACGCCACGGATGTTCCACCTCGACGGTGGACCTGAACCGCGTCGCCACCTCCGTGTCTCCCCCGGCGGACGGCGCCGCGATGCTGGGAGGCGGGAACACGGACGTCGTGGTCCTTCTTGCCGTGGGCCTCGGAAGACGGGACGACGGCCGCTCCACCTCCTCGTCGCTGTCACCGCCGGTGCCGAACAGCTCGTCCCACTCCTTCGTCGCACCGGTGTATCCCTTATGAACGGCGGCATTGGACTCGCGCTCGGCTCGCTCGGCGTGGTGACCCGCGCCCGTGCTACCCGAATGGCTCGCCTGCTTGTCCACCAGTCGCCCGAGATCCCCCATGAGCTGCGCTATCCGGCGGTCGGCGGCTTCGACCGCGGCGTCGTAGCCTTCCGCGTCCATCTGCTTTCGTCTCATATCGTCGACATGAGAGAACGCGACCTTCACCCACCTCCTGCGCCTCCGCGCAGCCGCTGTGATGAGAGCGTTTCGTGAAATTCCAACGGATACGAGTCACCGTGCCGACAGCGAAACTATTTTCACCGGCGCCGACACGACCGGTGGGTTTGATACCGGTTTCGTGATGTCCGGACCCGCGAGCATCCCCGCGGAACGCTTACTGCCGGCGTCCGTCAAGCCCGGTCCCGCGGGCTACCCGCCCGTCAAGGTGCGAGCAGCAGCCGCGGACCTGCTTCCGGAGCGATCGCTGTACCACCAGGAGACGCAATCGATGGTGAAGGACTACCTCAAGTACGACGAGGTCCCGGGGGTGACCAACTGCTCGACCGCGAACCTCCCGGCGGGCTTCCGAATCGAGCGCCACGTACATCCGAGCAAGGTGAGAAAATCTCGTCACGCACTCCCTCACCGCGCTCGACCTGACGACCCGACCTTTTGTAACAGTACGAGATTTTTCTGGTTGGAGCGGGCTCGGGTGTGTTCAAGGTGTGGCCCGTGGGAGCCGGCGAGAGCGACGAACCGCGCGAGGTGTTCGAGCTAAGGACGGGCGTGTGCTGTACGGTGGGACCGGAGGAGCCCCACGAGATCCAGGCGAACGAGGACGGCCTGGTTCTGACCTATTTGGGGCTGGTAGCCCCTGAGCCCGCCAAGTGATCCAACGTTTTAATAAAATAAATCGTCAAGGCCCCGTGGTGAGCCTCCACTTCCCCCGTTCCGTATCGTCCCATTTTCTGTTATGCCGGTCCACGTGGGGTACGATGTCGTACTCCATGTCATACCAGATGTGGCCCGGGTTCTTGTGCTTGCAGCACCATATCGCCGCGTACCTCTTGATGCGGTTGGAGAACTTTTTAGCATCCGCCGCATCTTCAAACCGACCAAACGCCCCAACCATCGAGGTGAAGTTGAGCACCTTGACGTCCTTGTACTCCTCGAGGAGCGTCGCCACCTGGACGTCGGTGAAATTCTTGGCGGCGACGATGGTGTCCTTACCGCCGGGCGCGGCCTTGCCCATCGCCTGGGTGCACTCGTCGCGGCCGCACTCGTCCACCAGGCTCACCGTCACGGTGGAGTCCTTCACGCTAGACGGCACCAGGTGATTTTGGAAGAAGCTGTACTCCCTGAAATCGATGTGCGGTCCAGCCTCCTCGACGGGCTGCTCCCTGATCCACGTCTCCACCTCGAAAACGTGGTCCATCGGGCACAGGTAGGGCAGCGTGGTGTCCGAGCCCGGGATTGTTCCCTTGTGCGGAGCCCACCACCGGTCAAAGCCGCAGTAGAGCTTGGGCATGACCAGGACCCTGCCGAGCTTCTGCGCAACCTGAAGCGCGCTCCTGACCTGTAGGATCTGGTGGTTCACGAGGTCGAAGTGACCCTCCACGCTCTGCGAGTTATCGAGGAGCGTCTTCGGGACGTCGGGTGCGAACGCCAGCAGCCCGGCTGGGGGATCGTAGTACTCGGGGGCGTCCTCCCAGAGCAGCGCCTCGCGCATCCTGTGGCGCTTACCCTCGGTACCGGAGTACTGAAACGTGGCGTGCACGACGTACGGGTCGAGACCGACCTTCTCGTGCATCCTCTGGACGAAGTAGGTGTGGCCGCTCGCGAACATGCTGACCGGAAGGACGCCCACTTTCAACTTGCCGTCGTAGCCCGTGACTAAGTTTTTATCATCCTTCACCGACGGTCCCCCGCCGCGCCTGTACAGGTCGTTGAACACGTTCTGATCCCACACCTTGTCATCCTTCTCCAGCACGTCGACCCACTCCTTCGCGAGCTCCTTCGCGGTGTGGCGAAGCAGCATGATTCCGATGTTGGCGGCGGAGTGCGCCTTGTTCGGATTTTCGAGTCCCTCACCCTCCGCGGTGTTGGACAGGTGGTCGCTCGACGTCAACACGTCCGCGTTGGGGTACTTGGCCATGTACGGGAGTGGATTACGCAGCCAAACGGTGTCCACGTCGGACACGAGGATGTCAAAGCCCATCTTCGTGAACAGGTAGATCAGCTCGATCTTCTTGCGACCCATCTTGTGGAAGTTCTCCGTGCCCCAGCCAAAGTCCTCCGTCGTGAGCCCGCTCTGCATGGCAAACGTGGGCACCTCGTCTTCGATGAGCTTCTCCAGCAGCTCGTTGTCCATCGCGCCGACCATGAAGTTACGCACGCCGCAATTCCGAACGTTCCTCACCCAGTTCCTGACGAAGTCGTGGTAGTGGTGGTTCGCCCAAGTGACCATCACGACGTTGTCCTCGGCGTACCTGCCCACGAGCTCCTCGGTGAGCTGATTGTCCTGCGCGAGCTTCGACTTTGGCGCGACGTACTTCCCGGGCTTACCGCCGGCGCGGGTTCTTGTAGAGTTGACCTCAGGCTTCGCGGTGACGTTGACCTCAGGCTTCGCGGTGACGTTGACATCAGCCTGATCGGTGACGTTGACATCAGCCTTCACGACGATCTTCTCGGCCGACTCGAGAGGAGGAGTGGGAGGAGGAGGAGCGAGTGGCTTGGCGGGTTGGGGAGGAGGAGGTGACGAGGGAGGTTCTTTGGCCTCAACATCTGTCCGCGTTTCCGTCGATACAGTCGACACGATACTGGTATCGTCAACTTTGAGCTCCGAAGGGCTCGCCCGCGTCTCGCCTGCCGCTTGAACACCTTCCGATCTCGTGATGCCGACATTTGCCGCGGGGATGCTGGCCGGGAAGCTCACCGGCGTCGTCAGTCGGAACCCCGTGTAGGAGATCAGGGTGATCAGTACGGTATACACAAGTAGCCGCCGGATAGTGCATTTCATGGTGCCAGCCAGACCTGTTGGCTCCTCGTCGGCGCACCGCCCTTGTGAGGATCCACAACTCATCCAAACTCCTGATCGAAGGTGAAGAAAACCACAAAAAATCCGCAAAATCAAACACACCGAAGTCGATCGAAGGGAGCGAAACCAGGCTCAGGGCTGACGGATCCTCCCCAAATTCACAAGAGAACGAACGAAATAGCCAGCTCCACCAAGAAAAATGGTGATCGATGTCGCAAACACAGAATTCTCAGTCTAAACACCATAGCCGAATTCGACGCAAATTCCGATCAGTTGCAGGCGTACGGGAACGCCATAATTCGGGAACGACGGGATACCTTACAAATAGGACCACTGATAAAATGGCACAGAACATAAGGTTTCACCCCGGCTGGTCCGAGTAAAAGCCGCGATGATTTGTAAAACTGACTGATCGCAATCCATCAATAAAGGAGCCATGTTGCACGCGGTAAACGTTGATTGACGTTCAAAATACACTCGAATAGTCTTGCGTTCCCGGTAAGGCCGCTCGCATAAAATGGGATGCAAAAACACTGTATCGAGCGGGAAACACGGATAAGCTGGCATATTGCATGGAACACTCTCTCTCTGAAAACGTATTCGAATGTAAATACACGCCATATCGTGAAATACGGCCGAATCATTTTGCGTTTGCGCAGGAAGCTCAAGCAAGGCATCCATCAGCACGCAAAAGCGGGCCTAACTCTCTAGACGAGTTACCGATAAACTCAAGAAACATCGTATGTATCAGAAAATGTGAACAACAACCATTATTCGAGTACTTATGCGCTTTTTTCGTTTCCGCACAGTTTTATGCCGAATTGTCGCCTTCATTGCGGTATACAACTTTTCTTTGCGAGTGCTTCCGACTGGCCTGTCCGGTTTACGCATTGCACGTACGAATGAGAACGAAGCATTGAGAAACAGCGGGTTCTTTAGACTTTTCTCGTGGAATTCAGATTACCAGAAGTGTATGAATGGAGGCAAGTCTTCTCATCGCTCGTCGTTCTCCCTTGAAGGGCTCGGCAGCATCATCGTATGCCGGCGGCCCGAAAGGAAAGCGACGCTGCGATACTGTATTCTGTTTGATGGTTCAATGCGAAACGCGTCGCGCTTATATTGGGCGGGATATTACCATTGGGGCTTCTTCTCTAACATGTGTTGTTCTTAGGAAACAAAGACACGCTTTTTAATGATGAGAGCCTTAGTTTGAACGTGCCGAGACAAGCAAGAAGTAATGTAATACGTCGCCATGCATACACATATGCATTTCGTCGTTCTTTACTGCACATGCTCGCGCTACGCGACAAAGGAAGTCGAATTTTCAGATCCGTGTACCGATGTGCTTCTTGAACATGTTAACAGTGAAAAGTTGCTTTGCCGGACGTTGTTCAGGGATTTTTCGTTTAACGATCACCGAGGTACCGTGTGATACGGTCTTCTTGCATATTCTCTTACTTTTGACGTGAAGTGCGTTGAACAACGGTTGTGTACGCGCGTTTTGAAACTACTCTTGCAATCGAACAAATCACACTCCATCGTAATTGCTCGCTTCGATACTTCTTTTGCCGATTGATTACCGTCGTACCTGCTTTTACTTTATCCGCGCAGTATTGTTTACTTCCGAGCACATCCGATTGATGGCCGGGGCCCGCTTTCAGTCCGCAAGCGCCAATTTATCTCTCATCACTGCTTTAGTCACCACCGAACTTTCGTTTTCTTTGTCGCGGCACGCTGGACGAAATACTACTTTTGACGGTTATGTCTCTGCTTCGAAACTGTGTAATCTTCTCTTTTCCTCGCTTGTCGACTGGCCAGATGTTGCCTCCGGCACCGATTCACTCATCCCGCCTAGATTTCGTATGTCATCTCAGTCAGGAGCGTCGAGCAGCTTTCGTGAAATCCCAATTCCCACGAGAAAAATCCCGGTTTGTAGCGCGGTTTCGACAACCTTTGCCCGTCAATCCCGCTCGATACTGCCGTCGTGGGCCCTTGAACCCGCAAAGCTCGGTCTATCTTGTCTGTTTCGCGCGACTTCCGATTTTGATTTTTCGATTTTCCCGACTTCGGCAGTTGGATTTTTACTGGGACACGTGTTCTCGTTATCCTCACAGTTCAATCGCTATGGCTGCCGTCCGCGCCGTAGTAGCCACGAACGCTCTCTCGCGTCAGATCAACTCTCGTTGTTCTGTCTCCAAGAGCATCAAGCTACCTGGACTCGTCCAGTCCCGTAAATTTCGGGGGAGCTCCACTATCGTGATGGTTCAGCGCGTCGAGAAGAGCGACACCGAGTGGGCGAAGGAGGTGAGAAACCGGAACCAAGATCCAACTCGTGCGCACCGTCCGTCTCGATCTGAACCCCGTCGCTGACTCGAACTCTCCTCGATATTCAATCTCGCAGCTGGATAAGACGTCTTTCCAGGTTCTTCGCAAGAAGGGCACCGAGCCCGCGGGTACCGGAGAGTACGATAAGTTCTTCCCCAAGGAGGGGCATTTCGTCTGCAAGGGATGTGGCAACCCCCTGTACTCGGCGGAGTCTAAGTTCAACTCAGGCTGCGGCTGGCCCGCGTTCGACAAGTGCTATAAGGGCGCGCTCATCACCGAGACCGACGTGACCTTCGGCATGAAGCGTGTGGAGATCATGTGCGGGGCGTGCGACGGTCACCTCGGGCACGTGTTTGAGAACGAGGGCTTAACGCCCACTATGGAGAGGCACTGCGTGAACTCAGTCAGCGTGTTGTACAAGGATGGTCCCCCGCCTACTCCTCTCGAGGAAGAAAAGGTGAGCACCGGGGAAGGAGGGGGTGGGGGTATGTTCGGTGCGGCGTCGTATCCGCTGATGCTACTCGTGCTGGCGTACCTTCTCTCCGGGGTTGTCGGGAAGGGCTTGGATTTTTTCACCGGCGCCCAATGACCCCAGCCTTGTATTAGTAGCCCGCCTTGTCCCTGTCGAAACGGTCGAATATTGACGCCACTCCTACTTGTTTCCTCTCAGTGCACGTGATGGGGCTGTAGCAGCCAGCTGAACGAGTGCGGTGGACAAGAAGAGCTTGCGCGGCCTTTCCTTCCTATTACGTTTAGTTCTAGCTAATCTCATCTCACAATTATTCCCCGAGTAATTCGAGCGCCATGGTCATGAAATCGTCGCTCGGGTTCTCCTTGTGTTCCAGCCCCGTCATGATCGCCTGCTGGAACACCTTCACGACGTTCGTCCCGTCCGACGCCGAGACGAAGAAGAACGGGAGCTTGTGCTTCGTCGGGAATGCGAAGCTCCTCTCCGTCACCCTGTAGTCGACGTCTATCTTGTTCGCCACGCATATCGTCGGGATCCCCGGGCAGTACTCCCTCAGTTCCTGATACCACCTGTCCAAGTTCTTGTACGTCACCTTCCTGGTCACGTCGAACGCCAGAACGCACGCGTGCGCCTTGTAGAAGTAAGACGGGTGCAGATTGTTGAAGCGCTCCTGCCCGGCTGTGTCCCAAAAGTCCACAGCCACCTCCCTTCCGTCCGGGTGCTTGAACTCGTATCTGAACAGCGTCAGAGCGAACGTCGACAGCTGCTGAGGCTGGTATCCATCCATGAGAAACCTCTCGACCAGCTTTGACTTCCCGACCGCCGAGTCGCCGAGCAAGATTACCTTCACCGCGCCCTTTGAAGTTACCTGAAAGTGGGAGGGGCGTCCTTTCAGCTCGCGAGGGCGGCCGCGCGCGTTTTGGGATCGAATGACGGGAAGTGTACTCACCAATGACGGTCCGGCATCCTCGCCATTCCCAGATTTACCTTCCTGCTCTCTCAAAGCCTGCGATGAAAGTGGTGAGGTCGTCAGTGGGCATGCCTCTCGGTTGAGCGTCGCGACGGTCGAAAAAAGGTTGTGGTGCGGCCTCGGCAAGATCTATACCTTGAGGAACGCTCCCGTGTCCGTCGCAGCGGCGGACGCATCCGTCGTGATCCTCGGGAAACGATCCGACATCACCGCTGCAATATCGCGACGATGACGCGTTCACCGACCCCCGGCCCGCCCACTCTGAGCACGCATGGCTTGGAACCATTCGGTGAAGAAATATTTGCGATCGTTCATATGCTCGATTTCAACGGTTCGTATATGTGTACAGTGGGGGCTCTCTCTCCGTGTGTGCCGTTACGTCTGTTCCGCGTTCCCGTGCGTCTCACTTCCTGCGCTGCTTGCTGACCCTCCCGACGGTCGCCGCATCCACGTTCTCCGGGTCGTAGGCGCTCGCGGCGGTCGCCCTGCGCTTGTCCGCCAGGGGGCTCGCGACCTTCGCCGCCGTCCTCGCGCTCCTGGGCCTCGGGGGCGGCGTGTTGGTTCGAACGGACAGCGGAGCCGCCTTCTTCCTCTTCCCGACGACGGGCGAGTCCAGAGCATCGTCGCCCTCGTTCGCCAGAGCATCGTTCTCATCCTCCGAAGCATCCTCATCGGACTCATCCTCGAATTCCTGCTCCTCGTCCTCCTCCTCGTCCTCGTCCTCGCCTTCGCCCTTCCAGCCCGAGGGTGCGGGAAGTTCCAGGGTGGGCTCCGGGCGCAGACCGAAGGTGGCCAGGTGCGCCACGCCGTCGTCGTCCCCGGCAACCTCCATCATGGCATCCTCATCCTCGTCGTACTCCTCTTCGCCGTCCGTGTCCACAAAGGCAGCCTTCCTCGCGGCGCGGGAGGGCAGCCTGCGGGAGGGCGCGGGCAACTGCCTTCGCAGCGGCGTCTTGGGATCCTTCTTCCTGGAGCGCCTGGGAGCCGCCTTGCTTCTGTGACCGTCAGCCTGCTTGGGAGCCGCGGCGGACTTGAGTTCGAAGCCCACGGGGAGGTGGCTGTAGTCCCCGACCCTGGGAGCCCCGCCCTCCTCGAGGGGTTCACCCTTCGCGCGACGCTCCTGGAGCGTGAAGAAAGCCTTGGGCCAGGAGATTTGCCCCGGAAACTGACCCGTCTCCCAACCCTTCTGCGTGGCCAGCTTGTTGAGCACGAGGAGCGCGATGTCAGCCATGACGTACAGCCCATGGCTAAGATCCACGTTCGTCGCATCCACCGTGCGTTTCATCAGGCTCATCATCTTTATCGCAGCCGGCAGGCACTGCTTGGAACCGGCGGTGAGAGTGCCGACGAGGAAGCTGAGCATCTGCTGGAAGGGGCGGTACGCGACCCCTTTGTTCGCCGCGCCGGTCTCCTTGCTGGGAAGATCCGGGTGGTGCGCGAGGAGGAAGACGAGGTACGGCAGCGTGTACTCCGCGGACTGGGTCAGCGCGGTCCTGTTGAGAACCGCGGCGTCCATCGTGGAGGCGTACCTCTCCCTGAACTCGGCGGAGCGCCTTCGCAGGCTGGAGAAGATGGAGGCCAGAGCGTCGGCGGCGGTCTTTCGCGTGACCGAGTCGTGACCGACGGCGCACAGGGCGAGCGGTGCGGCGAATGTCTGAGGCAGGCCGTGCTTGGTGATGCCGTGCTCGAGCTTGCCGATCATCTCCGCGGGGGACTCCTTCACGAGCAGCGCGGTGGAGACGAACAAATCCGGCGGCACAAACGAGGGCGCCGACCTGACGAGGACGAGGAAAGCCTTGCCCGCGGCGACGCGAAGGTGGGTGGCGTCCGCGGCGCTTCCGAACCGGTGCATGTCGTCCGCATCGGCCGACATGATGGACCGGATCACCTCCACGACGCGCTTCATGTACGCCGTCCTCACCGTCGCCTGAGACTTATCCTGCGACCGAGTGCAGCCAATCGCCAGCGTCTTCAAGCCGCTCGACTGCATCTGCGCGAGGGTGCTGACGCGCGAGGATTTCGGGTTCTGGGGCAGCGGTCGCGCCAGCAGGTCCTTAACGATGAACGCCTCGATGTCGTCGACGTGCTGCATGAAGAGTGAGGGCATCCTCTGCCCGACGACACTCACCGTTGCGAGCACCCCCGGCAGGTTGCTGTCGAGGAGCTCGTCGTCCCTGGCGGCTTCGGAGATGACCTCAAACACCTCCTTGATGTGACCGTGTCCCTCCTTGCCGTGGCAGGCGAGCCACACGAGGGTCCTCGTCGCCTGCTTTGCCTGCGCGGCGGTACCCTCCACGCACAGCACCTTGAGTCGATCGATGATCGCACCCTGCAACGCGGAGGACCCGTCGAGGCAGCTCGGCGCCGAGGCGGTGATCCTGCACGCCATCTCCACCACGTTATCGTTCCCGTGGTTCACGAGGCCGGTGAGATCCTTGGCGACGCCCCCGAACACGTGCGGTGCACTGACCGCGAGTTTCACCAGGTGCTGCAACGCCGCGGTCACGGACGCGAGCTTTCCCTTGTCGTCCACCGCCGATACAGCCACGTCCAGCACCCTGCCCACGTGCTCGCGGCCGAACGGCTGCTGGGAGAGCTTCACCAGGAGCAGCTTCGCCCACTCGTAGGCGGGGTTCTTGCTCCCGATCCTCTTCAAGACGTCGTCCGTGATTTGCTGGCACTCAGCCGAGGACGTCTCGGGCTTTATCAGCGCGGAGAGACCCCTGAAGATGTTCCCATCCTTCATCGCGTGAATCTTCTCCATGTGACCCGCAGCCTTCTTGATGTCGGGAAAGTTGCTCCCAACCTTGGCAAACTGCCTGGCGAGGGTGCCGGCGTCAACCTCCGCCGGCGCCTCATCCGTACCCTGGGACTGTTGCGACGCCTTCGTCTTCTGCCTGATGGCGAGGTACTCGCGCATGTCGCACTGAGCCTTGAGCTTGGCGCAGAGCACGTGCGTAAACGCCCTGGAGGAGGCGTCGTCCATGCAGCAGAGCGCCTGCAGCCAGTACATGGACCTGCGCTCCATGGAAACCTTGGCGGGGAACAGGTCGGCCAGGATGGGCTCCACGACGTGGTGTTTCATGTCGGGCTGGTAGCATCCCTTGAGCAGGAGCGACGGGATCCAGTCGAACCTCGAAGCCTCCGCGGGTGGCGTCTCCGTGTCGGTGAATCGCAACGCGTAGACGCCGTACGCCGCGCTGAGCCTCTTGATCACCAGCTGCCTCACCGAGCTCTTCTTGTCGAACATGCGGTCACCGACAGCCTTCAGCAGCTCGGGCTCGATCAGCCTCGGGAACGACTCCGCCACGTCGCAGATGGCGGACACCGAGGCGCACCGAACCTCCTGGTGAAAGTCCAGCAGCCGCTGGTCGAAACTCTCGACAACCTCCCTGGCAACCGACGCGTCCGAGTTGTTACCGCACAGGAGGAAGGACGCCCCCCACCTGCACATCTCGACCCTCACCGCGGTAGCCTTGTCGTTGAACCGCTTCAGAAACTGCTGGAGGTAGTTGCCAAAGTCCCTCGCCACCGCGCTTCCCGGAGCCGACAGGATCTTGCCGAAGAGCTTAACCGCCCGCAGCCTCGCCTCCTCGTCGTCGTTCTGCAGCTCGTCCATGATGACCGGCCAGACGGTGACGAGCGAGGTGGAGTCCACCACGGCCACGGCTTCGAGCACGTCGGCGTATCTCTTGCTCAGCGGGTGGTCTCCCGCGCCCCTCGTGTTGAGCGCGTCGGTGAGGAAGTGCTGCACGGCGAGCTGAAGGTTGTTCTCGCTCTTCCTCACCAGGTTACACGCGAGCGAGTGCGCCGCCGAGTTCTCGCCCCGCATCGGCTGGATGAGCCGCTCCAGCACCGCGTGCAACACCTCCGGGGACGTCGACTCGTCCTCCTCGATCATGATGGCGAGAACCTTGGTCACGTCCTCCTCCACCAAACTGGCGTTGGACGGGTTCGTCGCGTCAAACAGCGTGGAGAAGAGCCGGGGCACCAACGCGTCCGATCCCTCGCACTCCAGGTCGAGCATGGGCACGCACAGACCGATGGCGGCGATGTTCTGCAGCAGCGCGTGCGCGCACTCGAACGCGGACTTGGACGGATCCTTAAGGTGGGCGAGCGCGTCCAGGAACGCGACGTAGACACCCTTGAGAACGAGGTCGTCCTGGTACGGGTCCTCGGGGGCGAAGATGCGCAGGACGTCGCTGAGGCAGAGCGCGGCGTAGAGGCGCACCTCCTTCTCCTTGTGCTTGAGCAAGGTGGCGGTGATGAGCTTCCTCGGTAGGTCCTTGATCTCACCGCCGTCCTCGCCCTGACCCACGCGGCTCAGCGCGTCGGAGATGTCCTGTTGGCGAAGGGGCGAGGTCGGCTCAGTTCAAATTCAGTCGTTGTTCAGGGGCGAGATTTCCTCGGGGGTGAGACGGGGTCGGGAGCGCTCGTTCGATGCTCGGCGGGGTTGCGTACCTTCAGAATCTTGACCAGCTGCGATTTCCCGCCGTTCATGGCGCCCTTCAGCTTGTTCCCGAGCCGCTCCGCCTCCATGGCGCACTCGCGCTCGGACTTCTGCTCCGCCATCACGTCGAGCTCGAGCCAGATTCGCCCCTCCTGCTCGAGCCACGACTCCGACTCCGAGCCGTATCGGAGCCCGAAGACCGCGCGTGTATCGCGAAATCGCCGCTCACGGATCCGCGGGTGAGCTCCGCGGGAAGATTCGAGGCGCGAACGAGTCACTCCTCGACGGCGCGCGAGTGGATGTGCGCCCGTGCTTTGAACCGGGGGAGAGGCACTGACTGTAAGAAATTGTCTGGAGGTCTGAGGTTTGAATACTGGGAATGGGTTATTTATTCGGGCAGAGTAGACCCTAGTTTCTTGAGTCACAGAGCGTCGATTCCTCTCCAACGGATGGCTGATTTGACTGGCGAGGGGCCGCGGACGACCACAGGTGCTTTTATCTGGGATCGGCGCCGACCGAGGACCGTAGCAGAGTCCCGAGCACGGCGCGTGTTTATCTGGGATCGCTCGCGCCGCCATGGCGCACCAGGCTGACCGCGATGAGCTGTTCAATAAGCTCATGGCGAAGAAAGAGAACAGGCACTGCTTCGACTGCGGGACGCTGAACCCGAGGTGGACGAGCAAGAACTTTGGCGTCTTCGTCTGCCTCGACTGCTCCGGCATCCATCGGTCCTTGGGCGTGCACATCTCCCAGGTCAAGTCCGCGAACATGGACAAGTGGACGCCCGAGGAGCTCGACGTTTTCAGGTCCTCGGGCGGTAACCGCAAGGCTGAGCTCTACTTCGCGCAGCACGGCTGGAACGGGAACCAGAGGGGTCAGATCGCGCAGAAGTACACCTGCCGCGCCGCGCAGCAGTACAAGCAGCTGCTGGCGAGGGAGGCGGCGGCGAAGAAGACGGTGGTGAGCCCTGTGACGAGCCCGACGGCGGCGTCCGGTAAGGGATCGGTAGACTTCTTCGAGCCGTTCGAGGACATCGCGCCCCAGGCCGCGCGCGCTCCCCCGAAGCCGCAGCCCGCGGCCCCGAAGCCGCAGATCGTGCCCAAGCCCGTCGTCCCCGCCGCGACATCCCCCTCGGCCAGGCCCGCGGGAAGGAGCAGCGCCCTGACCGGTCGCTCCCGCACCACCTCCCTGGGCGCTAAGAAGACCGGCGGGCTGCTGGGCGCCAAGAAGCTGACGGTCAAGGTGGATGACTCCCTCTTCAACCAGGCTCCCGGCGAGACCAATCCGGAGCGCGAGGTGAAGCCGCCGTCGCCCAAGGTGGTGACCGTCGGCGCCCCCGCGGCGCACATCGCGCCCCCGTCCCAGGGTAGGTTCGCGTACAACGTGGGTGGGTTCGGCGAGGAGAAGAAGGAGGAGGAGGAGTGGGAGGATGCGAAGGAGGATTTCGCGCCGGCGGTTGGGTCGCGGGGGTTCAGGTCCATGAGCGCCAAGAACGACCCGAGGATGGCGCCCAAGCCCGCGGCCCCTCCCAGCAACGACGTGGCGCAGAACAGGTTCGGCGGTGCCAGGTCCATCTCGTCCAGCGCGTTCTCCAACGGTGACGACGATCGGGGAGACAACGGGTACGGGGGTGGCGGAAACAACGCCGGCAGGTTTGCAAACTCCTCCTCCATCTCGTCGGATGACTATCACGGCCGCTCGTCCTCGTCCGGAAGGAGGTCCATGGATGAGGCCGTGGACATGACCGCGGGGGATCTCATGCACAAGATGGCGCTCCACGCCAAGCAGGACATGCAGGTCGCGAAAGAGATGGCTAGCAGAGGAGCCAGGGCGTTGGGATCCCTCCTGGAGGAGTTCAAATAAACTCGACTCGATATTTGATAAATCATTCAACTTTACTTGTACGCGAGGGTGATGCTCACCATCTTGATATCGACGTGCGGTCTGTCCTGCTTGTCCGTCTTTGAATTTTCGATGGCGTGCACCACGTCGGAGCCCTTGGTCACCCGACCGAACACCGTGTGCTTCCCGTCCAGCCACGGCGTGGCGACTGTGGTGATGAAAAATTGCGATCCGTTTGTGTTTGGTCCCGCGTTGGCCATGGAGACTGTGTACGGGCGATCGTGCCTCAGGTCCCGCGTGATCTCGTCCTCGAACTCCCCGCCCCAGATGGAGACGCCCCCGGTACCGTCCCCGAGCGGGTCCCCGGTCTGCAGCATGAACCCCTTGATGATGCGGTGGAAGATGATGTTGTCGTAGTACCCGTTTCTGCTGTGCGTGGTGAAGTTCTCGCACGTCTTCGGGCACGCATCCGGGAACATCTGGACGTGAATATCGCCGACGGTGGTGTGAATGACCGCCGAGCGGGCCAGGGACGTCGATGCGGTCGGCACGAGGGACGCGGCGCTCACCCTCTCATCCGCGAGGGGCTTCTCGTTGAACACGTCCCGTCCCCCCGCCGCGTCGTCGCCATCCTCGGGCTCCCGCGAGGTGAACAGGTACAGCCGGGTCTTGTGGAACGCGCTGCACACCAGCGTGGGGTCCTTCTCGGCCGTCTGCTTCGTGTCCTTGCCGCTGCCCCTCGCGCGTTTGTCCTTCTGCGGCACCCCCTGGAACATCGCCAGCCTCATGAACCGCTCCGTGTTCTCAACCTTGCCGATGATCCGGGCGCATCGGCTCGTGACCAGGTTGACAACCTTCACGCCGAGCAGCGTGGAGTACAGCAAAAAGTGTCCGGATTGGTCAAACACGGCGTTTGGGAACCCAATCTCCAAATCCGGGTTGTTGCCCATCTCCCGTTCCACCGCCAGCCTCCTGCCAAAGTCGATATCTTCGAGCTTGTACGCGTCGGCACCCGCGCGCTGGACGTCGTTGGCCGACTCCAGCGTCTCGTCGATGACGCACCGTAACTTGCCGGTGCCGAAGCGGAACACCCGCACCCTCCGGTCCGGTCCCATGGTGGAGAACTGCTCGCCGTCGTGGCTCACCTCCAGGGACAGCGCCTTGGTCTTCGCCTTGGCCATGTGGTACAGGTCGGTGTCCAGCTTGAACCTAAAGTCAACTTCATCCGGCGTCGGGGCTTCGTACGTGGCTGGGGACCAGTACTCAATCACGCCTTTGTCGTCGGAGCTGATGACGCACCTCTTGGCGGCGTTGTACTTGATGCACCTGACCGCCGCCCTGTGCAGCTCGAGCGTGTGCACCGGGGTCTGGTCCCCGCTGGCTCCGTCGTACACGTGTATCGCTCCATCCGGCGCGCCCACCGCGATCTTCTGCTGCGCCTCCCCCTTCCTGTACACGAACTCGCACGCGGTGGGCACGAACTGCGTGCGAATCATGAGGGTCATGTCGAAGTTGACCACGTCGTAGACCTTCACGCTCCTGTCCGCGCCGATGGTGGCGCAGTAAAGGCCGTCGGCGCTGACGCTGAGGCCGAGGATCGGCCCCGCGTGCGATCTGAAGTGCTTCACGAACTCCACGCCCTCGAACCTCTTCTTCCAGAACTTGAGGTGACCGTCGTGCGACGCCGTGATGAAGAAATCGGTGCCCGGAGTGACCGCCACGAAGGTGACGTGGTCGCGGTGCATGTAGCTCTTCTCGTACATCTGCGCGCTCGGCAGCGAGTCGAGGTACACCTGCTCGAACGGGAGGGATTTCTGCTTCTTGGGTTTGGGAGGCATCGGCCCCGCCGGGCCGGGCATCGGGGCGTCGTCGTCGTTGTCGGAGTCCGCCGCGCCGGGAGGAGGCGGCGCGGGTCCTACGTCTGGCCCGTCATCCTCCCTCGATCGCTTCCCAGTCTCGACGGTCATGCGCCCTCGACTGAAATTCTGATGACCTTCGCCGGCGGCTGGACTTTTTACACTAAATATTTCCTGATTTACATATTTCAACTCTCTTCGTCGCTGTCCCTCTCGAGCAGGTGCGCGATCAGCGCGTCGTCGGACCCCGTGAGCCACATGCCCATCTGCTTCGCAACCTCAGCCTGCTCCTCCTCGCCTCCGATCTCAAACGCGGTGGAGAAGAGCCGCACCGTCTCGTCATCAGCCTCGCAAGTCTCCGAACCGATGACGTCGTCGCTCACCAATCGGATAGCCTCGCGCCAACTCCCGGACCTGGCCAGCCCGACGAGCAGCGCGTTGACCATCCTGGTGGTCGGCCCGACGCCGTGGTGATTCACGCACGATTCGTACGCCCCCAGCGCGCTCTCCACGTCCCCGGCGTCGATGCACGCGCGTATCAGCGCAGCCGCAGTTCCGTCCCCGAACTCAACCCCCAAACTTTGGGCAAACTTGAGCACCTCAGCCGCGCCGGCCAGGTCCCCGGCTGCCGCGTAGCCGTCCATGAGAACCCTGATGGATCGTTCGTCCACCGCGGGTTGGTCGTCCTTTTGCGTCGCGGCGGTCGTCTCGAACGTCCTCAACGCCCTCGGTAAGTCACCCGCGGCGACGCATACGCGGAGCAAAGCGTTGGTCACCCTCGGCGACGTTTCAACCGACATGAACCGGCCGAGCTCGACGATGGCGAAGGCCTGGTCGAGGGCGCCTGGGGTGTTGGCCAGGCCCGTGGGGGTGCGCGAGGAGTAGTACGCGGTGAGCAGCGACGAGATCGTGTACGCGTCGACCGGTATGCGGGACTCGATGGCGTCCATGAGGATGCCGAGCGCCTCGCCCGGGGGCGCGTCGGACTTTGCGCAAGCCTCGAGAAGGACGTTCACGGTGACCGTGTCGCACTCCACGCCCTTCTTCTTCCCTTCCTCGAACGCCTCGAGCGCGAGGTCCACTCGCCCCTCGCGTCCGCACGCCAAGATCACGGACGCGAGGCTCGCCTTGTCCGGCGGCGGCATCCTTCGCTCCAGCATGTGCCGCCAGAGCGTGAGCGCCGTGCTAAACTCTCCATCCTTTGAGCACGCCGCGAGCACGATGTTAGCGCACATGGTGCTGGGCACGAGACCCCTCTGCTCCTGCGCCATGTTCATGACCCCGATCAGGACAGCCGCGGGCTCGGTGACGGACATGATCCTCAGCGCGGTGGCCAGCGCGTCGACGTCCAGGGGAACATTATCCTCCCACGCCGACCGAAACGTTCGCACCGCCGCGTCGACGTCGCCCGCATCCGCCAACACCTTGATCGTGCTCGTCAGCGTGCGCTCGTTGTGAATGCCCTTGCCAGCTTCCCACACCGCGAGAGCCGACTCGCGCACGATAGCCCGCAGGTCCACGTCCGCGTCCGCACCAGCCGCGGCCATCTCCCGCAGGCACGCGTTGAGAAGGATGTTGAGGACGTACGCATCCACCGCGGCGCCCCGGCTGGCGCACTCCCTCAGCGCCGCGAGCGTGCCCGGGACATCCTTCGCGCCCTTACACAGCCCGTGCGCCAGCTGTGAGAGCGTGACCGCGTTGGGCGGCACCACGGCGGTCACGAGAGCGTCCCACACGGCCTTCACGCGTCCCTCCCCCGCGGGCCCGTGCTGCACCGCCCCGAGCGCAAAGTTGTACTGGCGAATGTTGAACTTGGCCGCCGTGCCCGCGAGCACCGCCGCCTCGTACAGCGACCACGCCGCCTCCGACGCCGCCTCCGTTCGTGCATCCTTACAGTCCGCCAGGATCTGACCCACCAGGCGCATGTCGACGTCGTCGCCGCCGCCCTCGCCACCGAGGGTGGCAGCGAGCGCGACCGCCCTCTCGATGGCTTCGTCCGCGTCCACCCTTCGGGCGGGAGCGCCCCGACGCCGAGCTCTGCCCCCGCCTCTCTCAGCCGACCCGGCTCGTCCGCCCCTGCCGCGATCTGCTTTACCCCCGCGACCGCGGCCGCGACCGCGACCTCTCTGCCTCGAACCCGCGGGAGGGTTGGAGCCTCCGGAGGTGGACGGAGGGAACTCAGCTCGAACCCGCTTAGCCGCCGCGACGATGGTGCCCTCTCGCGATTCCAACCACGGAAGAAGGTTGGCCCGTGGACGTGTCCCGGGATCGTATCGACCGAGCGCAGGCGCCGGACACGGGGTAACTCGACCGCGTGCCACGAGAGACATCGCGTGTGTCGCTCCGCGCTACCCGAAGGCGCCACCGCGTGTGGCGTCCGGTGGGCCAGCTCCAGGTTTTTTCATCGGAAAAGGCCACGTCTGCACGCGTTGAGAGCTCACAAACGGCGGCACGGTGATGCTTCTCCGGCGGGCGATGTCAACTGCCATGAGGCCGATCTACGGCAGGATCCACGCCAAGCTCACGGAATCGCTGTCACCCGTGGCCTTGACCATCAAGGACGAGAGCTTCATGCACGCGGGTCACTCGGGGAACCCGAGCGGGGATCCCGACGCGGAGACGCACTTCAAGGTGACGGTGGTGAGCGAGTCCTTCGCTGGCAAGAACATGGTGGCGAGGCACAGGCTGGTGTACGGAGTGTTGGATCAGGAAATAAAGGACGGCGTACACGCGCTGAGTCTCAAGACGAAGACCCCGGCGGAGGCGGAAAAGGACCCCAAGTCGACGCCCATCGAGTAGCATCTTTTAAGTTACTCTTAGTGAGATCGTTGAGCAGCTATTCTAACGTCACGCAACCTACCTACCGGACGCCACGATCGTGAACTCCTCCATGAGCTCCGACAGGTTCACCGACAGCAGGTCGTCCTGGCTCACCTTTGAGGGCGTCGTCGCACGCCGCGAGAGATCCGCCTCCTCCTCCGTCACCCGCCTCGACGCCTTCCTGCTGGAGACGCCCCCTCGCTTGTCCGTCTGTCTGGGCAGGTGCGTCCACTGGAAGAAGTCGCAGCTGTCGTCCTTGGTCCGTGGGCAGGCGAAGAACAGCCTGCCAAAGTTGGGCCCGTTCTTCTTGACCACGCGAACCGCACACACCTCGTCGTGTCCCTTGCACTTGGGCGGCGTGATGTCCCGTTGCACCTTTCTCCACGCCGCATCCGACGCCGCCGAAGCCGCCTTACCCGCGGGTCCCGACGCGGCTATGATGGGCGCGTCCCTGTTCTCGTCCAGTCGCAGAACCAGGTCGTGCTTCCGTCCCTCCGTGCTGCACCCTCGAACTTTAAGAAGCGCCCTCAGGTCCACCACCCTCAGCCGTCTGAGCGCCTCAAACTGGGGCAAGGACTCGGGAGTCGTCCTCGAGTACAGCTCCGGCACCTCGGGCACCGCCCTCTGCCGCGAGGTCGCCGCCTCCTCCCTCGCGCTCCTGAGTTCCCTCTCCAGGTACCCTATCTTCTTCTCCATCGTGTGTTCCATCCATCGCACCTTCGCCTCCAGGGCGCTGATCTTCTCGCCGTCGCTCACTCCCCCCCACGGCGTGAACGTCATGTGCAGGCCCGTGGGCTCGGGGATCTGCGCGGCGGACGGGTTCCACGCCTTCTCGGAGCCGTCGGTGCGGTGAAACGGGGCGATCGACGCGCGGGCGTGCGATGCGACTCGAGAGGACTCGAGGCGACGTGCACCACGCGCCGCGGCCCGCATGATACCGCTCATGGCTGCTCACGCGCGCTTGGCTTCTGCCGGAGTTTGAATTCAGCTGACGGGCGACTTTTTCCCGCCGATTTCCCGCCGGCCAAAAACGCTCGGTGAGCGTTATCCAGGTTCCTCTCGGAGCGTCGAACCTGCGGCCTCATAGTCGCGGGCCATGGCGTTCGACGCGCCCGATCCGACTCTGTACAACTCCGGGATAGACAAGGTCAGCTTGGGGGCGCAGCACTCCAAGGCCTGGAAGGAGTACAAGCAGCACGGCACCCTGGGCCGCGACGAAGACAAGGACAAGGAGGTCGATGTCATCGGATCCGACGACGATGATGAGGTGACGGAGAAGCGGTACGGCAAGAGGTACCCGCGGGTGTGGACCAAAGGGGCGCACGGGGGTAAGTACAAGATATCCACCGGACCGGGATCGAGGACCGGCTACGACGCCCTCGAACAGAACCCCGACGGCACCGCGCTCACCGTCGCGCCGGGGTACGAGAAGCCAGACTCGGGAGCGACGACGAACTTCGTGGGTAACCACATGACGCAGGGCGCGATCGATTTGGTCCAGAACGAGCTGACGCGCCCGGACCCTGAGGTTGACACGAGGATGGCCCGCCTCGACGCCGCGCGGGGCATCAAACGCATGCCCCCGCGCCTCCTCGAGCCGGACGAGGTGCCACTCACGGAACGAGCCCAAACGTCGGAGACCAACGCGACGCGACCCGTGGAGAGGTACGCCTGGGCGGACGATACCGACGAGGTGGTGGTCGTGGTCAGGTCCGGCGATATCAAGCCGGGCGTGCGCGCGAACATGGAAGGCGCGCAGGTGACGTCCGAACCGAGCGGTTCAACGCATGAGCCCCGGGCGCCGCTCGTGCTCGTGATCCCCGACGCCGACGGCGCGGGCTCCAGCGTGCTCACCCTGCGGCTGGCGGGGGGCGTGGACTCGTTGACGATGGTCAAGACGCGAGACGAGGTCAAGCTGGTCATGGTCAAGTCGGTATCGTCCCGGGGCGGGTGGAAGACGCTCAAGGCTCGGGAGGTTCTCTCGCTCGGTGATAAGGACGCGTCGAGCGACCAGCCGCCCCCCGATCTCTCGGCGCTGAGACGCCAGATCCTGGAGCGCCGCGAGGGGAAACTCGCCAACCAGCTCCCGTGGTTCGGCGATAACAACCGCAAGTTCCTCGCCGCCACCGCCGATGATGGGACCTCCCTCACGCGTCGGGCCGACATCGACGCGGTCGTCGACCCGACGGCGGCGCTCGTGACCGGCCTTGAGCTGGCGGCGCGGGGTGAACACGCCGAAGCGGATGTATTTTTCAGCCGAGGTCTCGAGCTCGTCACCGAAGACGGCGACCCTCGGACGTGCGCCAGGCTTCACGCCGTGCGGTCACGCGCCAGGGAACAGCTCGGTGACCTGAGGTCCGCCGTCGAGGATCATACCGCGACGCTGGCGGCGGTGGAACGGGGCGGATCCGTGGAGTCCGAGGGCGTGGACGCGTGCTCTGCGCTGTTGGCGAGGGGAAGGTGTCGGATGCAGCTCGAGGATTACGTCGCCGCGTGCGAGGATTTTACCACCGCGCTGCGCTTCGACCCTTCATCTCGCGCGGCGTCGGGTGCTCTGCGCGATGGCAAGCGCCTGGCCGACCAGCAGGCCAGGGCGCGGGAGAAGGAGGTCAAGTGCGCCAAGGGCACGCCCGTGCTGTTCGCCAAGCCGGGCCTGAGGCAGTTTGAGCCGCGGGGGAAGGCTGGATCCGCGTTTTGACCCGTCATGAATGTCTGATGTTTTGTTTACCGACGAGAGCTACTTTACTTTTTACGTCCGCCACGCTCCTTGAGGCTAAGCTGCAGCGTGGTACCGTACTTTATGTTGTAGTACGCCAGCGAGTTTTTGTCGGTGAAGAAGCCCAACCCGGGGAATGAGATCTTCTGCTTGTTCGCCGCGAGACCCCCGGCGGCTTCCTTGATGAGCTTCTTGAGCTCCGATACCGGTGAGCTCAGGGATGTCACGTTGAGGTCCACCGTCTGCCCGACCAGGTTGTCGTCGCCGTCCACGCTGGGGAACGTCACCTTGATAACTCCCGAGCCCCCGTTGAGCGCCAAGAAATCCTCCTCGGTTTCCAACTCCATCTCTCCAACCTTCCGCTTCTTTGACGCCGGCGCGTCGTCGTCTTCGGGCGGCGCGACGGGGGGAGGAGCGGGAGGGGCGACAGGCGGAGGAGGCGCGGCCATGCCGGGGCCCAAGGGCCGAAGCGCGGAGACAGGCGGAGGCATCGGCACCGCGGGCGCAGCCTTGAGCGCGGGACCGGTAGCCGCCGCCGGGGTGATCACGGATGATGGGAGCACCCCCATCACGGGCGGCGGCGCGGGCGGGGGCATCATCGGAGCCGCGGGGGGCGCGGGTACTGCCATGCGCACGGGGGGAGGCGGGGGAGGGATGGCGGGAGGCAGACCGCCACCGGCTCCCGTCTCCGCCGCGCCGCCCCCGGTTCCCAGCTTCTTCTTCTCGATGGACTCCTTGATGGCGGTGCTCACCTCCTCGTCCGTGGTGCCGAAGATATCCGGCCTGGTGCGCGCCAGCATCAGCACGTTCGTCGCGACCTCCTCGTCGTTCGCCATGGTGCTGTCCCTCAGCTTCGCCAACATAGCTTCCTTCTGCACCTTCCACTTTGGGTCGATGAGCGAGATCCTCATGTGCTCCGCCATCTGGTCCACGGCGATGAGCTCGCCGGTGATTGGCGACACCGCAAACTTGGTGGCGTCCATCCCTCCCGAAGCCTTCGCCTTGGCCTCCGCGGCGATCTGCTCGGGCTTCTTGTAGTTGCGAACAATCTTCATGGACGGCTCCGGGCCCGACACGCCGCTCGGCGCCGCGCCCGCCGCGACGCCCTCCTGGATCATAGCGCGCTCGTCCTCGTCCACATCCATACCCGCCGCGGCACCCTCCTTTACACCCTCCTCGTCCGCGGTACCCGCCGCGGCCCCTTCCGCGCCCATCTCCGCCTCGGCATCGCGCAGCTGGGCCACCACGTCGCGCAGTGTGAGGGGCATGGGCAGATCCTCGTCCTCCTCGTCGAAGAAGTCGATGGATTCGACAACCACGAAGTCGTGCCAGTCGATCATAGCCATGGCGTCGCGCTCCCTCTCGAGCTCGTCATCCTCCTGCTTCTTGGCAGCCTCCTGCGTCCTGTCCCACTCCAGCCGCTGCAGCGCACGCTCGAGTAGCGCGGACTTGTCCTCGTCCTTCTTGAGCTGCTCGGCGAGACCCTTGGGGGGCATCAACACCTTCGAGTACGCATCCGCGAGGGAGGTGAAAAACGCAAACATGGAGTGCGTCGGCTTCAGAAAGTTGAACTGCGGGTTGCTGTGCTCCCTGCTCGTCAGGCCGGTCAGGAAGGTCTTCCCGTTCCTCGCCACGAACTGCGCCGTGAGCTTGATCACGTCCAGATCGAGCGACGTGATCCCGGGGGGCACGTCCACACTGTACTCAGCCTTGGCGGGCGCCTGGAGAACCTTCGCCCTCGCCGCGCCCGTGCCCGCCACGACGGTGATGCCGGACTTCTCGGCCGCGGCCTGGGCAGCCTCCTCCGCCTTGGCCTGCACCGTCGCATCGTCTCCGCCCGCAGCCTCCTCCTTGAACGCGGCGATCTTGCTCTGATAGTACGCGTTGTAAGGATCAGTCGGGAGCAAAAAGTTGAACTTTTGGTTATTCTTCTCGCTTCCGAGGATGCGCTTCTCGAAGTCCGGTCCGTTTCTCGCCACGAACTGGGCGGTCTTGTCCACGATGGCGCGGATATCCGGCGGTGGCTGGATGATGCCCACGGCGTGGGTCTGGGTCTCCAGTCTGATCGCGGTGCCGCCGTCGACATTCACCGAGCGGTCCGTGAGATTCTGGATCGAGTGGGAGTAAGCGGGATCGAGGTGGGAGTCAGGTGGTTGATGGGCGTATCGGGGTGGGATCTGGGTTGGGTTCCGGTGTTCCGCCACGGCACGGGACAGCACGATCGAGCGGCGGTCGATGGGGAGGGCACGCACCACATCCACCACCTCAGAGGCGGTCTTGGCTACCTCCATCCCGGGAGACCCGCTCATCGTCGCTGATTTGAGGGTTTCCACCGACGGGCTCCAATCCACCCGCCCACGGCTCACAAAGAACGATGTACGCCCCCGACGCGCCGCAATCTACCTCGGCTCAACCGATGTACTGTCGCTCGGTGTCGCGTCTCGGCGCCGGTCGCAGTGAGTGCGAGATCGAGCCCTCTTCCCAAGTCGTGAATTGGAGAAAAGGGTTGGCGCGCCGGCTGAATTTTGCTGTGGAGTTGCTCGGTGACCAACATTCGTTTCAAACGAGGAAACGCAGAATGGGTGGGGCACGCGCCCCGCCTCAGAGCATGAAGGAGGATTCCAGGGAGGCTAAGCGTGCGCGACGCAGCGTCAGGCTGAGCGGATGGGTCCAATCGTCCGCCCCGGCCGAGATGCGGTCCACCGTGGACATATCCCACCTCGACGGCTCCTGTCTCGGCCGGATCCTTTCACAACTGAAATCCTCAGTTGACATCTGCAACGCCATGCGCACGTGCAAGGCGATGGCGGAGGCCGGTAGGTCGAGGGTGGTCTGGAGGGAGCTGAGCCTCAGGCTGGAGGATGAGAAGACGGTGGACGAGATGGAGGCGCTGCACGGAGGAGCCAGGGAGACGTTCAAGATGCTCGCGAGGGACCCTGCGAAGAGATTCAGGTTCGTGAAGAGGATACCAACACTGGGCCTCAACGTCTCGGACAATGACCTCCCGCAGGTAGCCCAGGGCCACGCGGCGGTGCACGGGGGATTTTCGTTCGTGCCGCCCACTGAGGGTCAGGCGCCTACGAATCGCGCCGGTCTGGCGGACTACAACTCCTTCGGCGTCAGGGAGCTCGTGTTCCCTCGGACGGGAAGGCACGAACGACTCTGGCTCTGCGAGGACAAACTGACGGGCGAGGCGAAGGCTGTGAAGGTGGTCAACATGGAAGACAAACCGAACGAGGGTCTGCCCTGCAGGAAACTGAGGGAGGTGGCCAATCTGCGGGCGCTGAGAGACGCGCCGGGAATAGCGACGCTCGAACGGACGATGACGACGAGCGCCGCCCTCCCTTTGCCGAGGAGGAGTGAGACGGAGGAGTGGGCGATTCCTCCGTTGGAGTGGGACTCCCAGGACGTGGGACTCCCCGACGACAGCGCTCAGGGGGCGAAGCTACTTTTGGTGCATCACTACTTCCCGTGTAACCTACGGGCGCAGTGGACGCGGCTGTGCGGTACGCCCGGCGGTGACTCACTCTGCCATGGAAGTAGTGACGCGTTGGACGGGTACGCGGAGTCGTGCCGACCCCCCGTGCACTGGACCGAACCGACACGGAAGACGCTCAAACGGGAGCGAATCAGGTTTGTCATGCGAAAGGTTCTGGAAGCCTTGGAGCACGCGCACTCGCGAGGTATATGCCACCGCAACCTGCACTCGGGCCACCTACTGTTGGACCCGGAAGGCGAGGGCCGGGTCGCCATCGCGAGCTGGTCGAGCAGTCGCCGGCTCAGCTACCCACCCGCGCCCGTGTCGCCGCTTCGAACGTGCACGGTGCCGTACAACGTGGCGCCGGAGGGACTGCTGCACCATGAGAAGACGGAGGAGGACTATTTCGCCGGAGGGCCCGACAACGACCCTCCGCCCGACAACGACGGCGACGACGACGGGGATATATACGGACCCGAGGTTGACGTATGGAGCGCCGGTTGCATCTTCGCGGAGCTCCACCTGGGCCACTCGCTCTTCAACAAGTTTTCGTACGCGCACGGTGCGAGGACGTTGGACCAGCTCTTGTCCATCTTCAGGCTGTTCGGTACCCCGAGCCGCACCAACTGGGACGACATCGAGGGCAGGGAGGGTTGGAGCGGGGACTCGTACCCGCATTGGACGCCCCGGTCGCTTCTCGACGTCTTTCCGGAGGATGCCATCGGGCCGCTCTCCGCCGACTTGCTCTGGCGGCTCATGACCCTCGATCCGAGCAAGAGGATAACGGCCAGGCAGGCGCTGTCGCACCCGTATTTCACCGCCCCGATCGAAGCGGACGCGAGGAGGTTCGTCAGGGAGGACTGGTCGCAGCCCGATGTGGTCGGAGCCGTGGAGCGGGGGACCAAAAGGATGATTCGTAAGAGGCAGCTGGCTGAACGGGACGAGGAGGCGCGCGAGGCCGGTGAGGCCGGTGACGATACAAGCGGTTCGAAGCGCGAGGTCGAGGTCGAGGCGCCCTCTGGCCCCGGGTTTCAACCTCAGTCTCTTTGCCTATACACACCCGCCCCTATGCCCACGCGCCCCCGCCCCTATGCCCATTATATGCCTCACATTTTTTTTTGGAAAGGTACTGGCCTGGGGTATTTCGTTCTTTTCGCGGGTACCGAAACCCTGACTCCCGTGATTCGTGCTTACTCTCTGCTTAAGTACGAATGACGGAACTTTCTGACCGAGGGATTATTACGATTTATATGGGCATTCTATGGTCTATTAATTCAGGGAAATGGTCAGCGGATAAATTTGATCCGAGACGATCCATTTTCGAAAACCCCCCTCCGTCGGAAAACGAAACCCTGTTTCAGGATTTCATGTAAAGTAAACATCTTGTGCCCCGTATGCTACGAGTGGCATTTATATGGAAATCTTTTGGTTTATTAACTCAAGAAAAAAAACAGAAATCATTGGCATTCAGCTAATTTTGAAACACCGTACCAATTTCGCAATGACCCCCTTTCTCTGGTCTAATTTTCCCATATACCCCTTTTACTTTTTCCGAATGCATTGGGCGGCCTGTGAAATCATTGGGTAAAACGCATTGGGCGAGGTATGAAATGACCAAAAATTGTCCGCATGAACCGCATGGTACATGTAATTTTTTCCGCATACGAAATATTTTCTACCTTATAATATGACGAAAACACCAACCAGACGAAAAACACCGACAAAGACCAACGTCATAAGAAAGCTAGGAGGTGCGACAACAACATCGGCGAGGAAGTCGGTTGCGACACCGAAAACAACACCGGTGAGGAAGAACAAATCGGTTGCGACACCGAAAACAACACCGGTGAGGAAGACCATGACACCACCCCCAAACTCAAACAACATCAAAAACGGTCTTGAGATCGTTTTCAGGGACAACGACAGTAAACTCTTCACCCAAAAGAAAAACGAAATACTCAAGTCTCTCAACCCACCCATCAGCGCGTGCAAGGGTGCGATAGATTTACCCTTCGCTCGCGAAATGGTCAGAACAGCATCCGCTTATATCCTTGCATACGACGTGCTCAATTCAGGAATCCGCGGCAAACTCCGCGGGTTCGTACTCATCGACCTTGTATACTTCAAAGAAAAGAAAAACACGAAGTTCATGAAGGACTGGCTCTACATCGACCTCATCTGCAGGGGAAAGGGCCCGAAGAACGGGCGTGTAGCGTCAGGAAAAGATATGATCGAAGCGACAAAGCGTCTTACGCGTAAGTTGGGTAAGAGGGGGATTCTTCTATCAGCACTCGAACCGGTCATCCCATTTTACCAAAAGCTAGGGTTTAGCATTGCACACAAGCAAATAATGCAAGGAAAAGATCCATGCATCGGGCGATTGATCCCCAACAGAAAATGGCGAAATTCAGTCACACGGGAACATCGGGAGATTCATGGTATTAAAATGACTCTCTGCGTCTAGTAGTCAAGTTCAAGGGGTAGGAGGCCAATGACCTCCTTGGTGAGACCTTCTTCGAAAAGCTTGTGAGGCTCAGGCTTATCCGTGCTCTGCCAGCACGGACACTCGTTATCGAAGGCGTTACCAAGCATGTCTTCCATGGCAGTGTGTCGTTCGGACCACATATCTGCACGTTCTTGGTTAGCTTCTTCATTCCAGAACTCTGAGTTACTGGCAGCTTCGGCTCGATCGTCACAGGAGTCCTTCGTCCCCTGTGCAAAGAAGTACACGTAAAGTGTGTCGAGCCAGTACATGGTGATCTCGTCCTGTCTCGCTTGGCGCAGTGCGGGCCATTTGCCCTTACTGCCATGGTTGAGCAAACCCGCCAGGTCGGTGAAATGATCTTTGACAGTACCCACAGAGGGGGGAAGTTTGGTTGCGGTACCAGGAAGGTTGTAGAGTTTGGGAGTTGCCAGCTGCAGGCGACCAAGGACCTTCAAGAAGTTCTGGAAAGTGGATGGGCGCTCCATGAGAGACTTGAAGACCTTTCGGCCGACAGTGTGGTCCACGAGCCACGTGCCGACGTCATTCTCGATTTCGGGGAGTGGAGACATACTTGAGTGCAGTGAGAAGTGACCCGAGAATACAATTTTTATGAACATATATACATTAAAAAAACGTGCCAGACTGGCACAAATTACATGAGTCTAGTCATGCATAACCATTCTTGAAGAGTTTGGACATCTCGATATAGAATCCTTCGGGCATGTCCTTGCTATTCTCGTCAAGAAGACTCTGGCACTCCGCTAAGTGCTCACGCTGCCGCTTCTTACTGCCAGGTTTGAGGATTGCCTTCATCTGGGAACTCATCCTACCACAATTGCGCTGTATCTCATTGTGGATATTAGTGGGTTGATTGTATTGGTACTGCACCAGGAACTGCGCGAATGCAGTGCTATCGAACTCGATCATGTTTCTCACACAACCAACGCCAATGTCCAGATTAAATCCATATGGTCGGTTGATGTGGAGGTAGTGAGGAAGATGGTAAAGATTGTGGTAGGCAACCTTACGCCAGAAACTGGGGGGGATTTTAACCCACCGTTCCATCAAAAAATCACAGACATCCAAGTGAAATTTCTCCTCACAATTACAGGGTTGAGCATTGCCCCCATAGTCCCCGCAACAATCTGTACAGAAAGGTGTCTCCAATATTGTTTCCCCAGATCCGACATCGATATAATCATCACTCCAGTTGTGGCAGAGTTCCGAGTCAAACAGGGTCACTGTCCAGGATTCGGGGGATGGTTTCCTCCCTTCTGTATACACCTGTTTGATCAGAGAGAGCAGCAAAGATCTGGAATATCTTGCTGACGTGACATGCATGCGCCTGAAAAGCATACCTTGCACAGCACCAGAGAACGGGGTATCAATCAGTCGCACGAGCGAATCAACAAGCAAATCGGGAGCATGGTCGTCCATGAACGTGATCATATTTTCCAGGTATTTAAACGGAACACCACGTCCAAAGAAAAACGATATCTTCAGCTTTGAAGCTGTCATGATTTTCATCATGATACGTTCAGAAGGAGCGTCCTCAAAAGCAATCTCAATCATTTTAGATAGGTCACCGTCAAACACAACCAGTTTGACCTGTTCCAAATGCTCCACGGACATAGCTTTAATTGACCGACTGTCCACGAACCAGTGTCGACGAGTATCAACAAAGTAATGACAGCTCGGCACGTCAATGCAAATGAAGTTGTTGAGCATCATCAGGATCTGGTTAGGTTCAAGACCCTCGAAAACAGCCTTCTTTAATGTCGCGAAAACTCTGCCATCATATCTGGGCAAAACCCCATTAATAAAGATATTTCGATCTTCGCCACTCCAGATGTGGTTTCCGTCACCAGTAGCAAGGGCTCGGAGAACCCCAACGGCTCGATCGAATTTAGATTGGTGCTCTTTATATGCCAAGGAGTATTTCTCGATTCGATCAGAATAGTCCATACTTTTAGATTCGTCTGTCGTAGTCAAAACCTCCGGGTTTAGTACGAAGCCCATAGTAGACATACTTTACTTGAAGGTGTCGTGCAGTGAGAAGTGACCAGAGAATACAATTTTATGAACATATATACATTAAAAAAACGTGCCAGACTGGCTAATTTAATTTACAATCATAACCAATCTTGAAGAGTTTGGACATCTTGATATAGAATCCTTCGGGCATGTCCTTGCTATTCTCGTCAAGAAGATTCTGGCACGCTC